>JAESFU010000503.1_pt1 | contig 19618 bp, 12 predicted proteins | sample 9269461 | NCBI WGS metagenome assembly JAESFU01 (sample SAMN14502556, study PRJNA617107) | algae metagenome | isolation source: Stenomitos rutilans HA7619-LM2 and co-occurring heterotrophs from cave walls | place: USA: Waikapalae cave, Hawaii | collected 2009-07-28
CGACATGTTCGCTTGGAGAATATTGCCGATCTCCTCAGACTCCATATCCGCCTTGAGCTTCTGGACATCGAGCCCGACCGATTTGGCGATCTCCATGACCGTATCGGCCTCGACATGGCCGTCATGGCCAAGCAGGGCCAGATGGAAGTCCCAGTACTTCCCTTGGCTCTTGGAGGCGAGGGCGGCCTTGGCGGCTGCTTGGGAACCGGGCCCGAGTATGGGGAACTCCTTCATCACGAGCCGGAGGTCCTTGTCTTCTTCGACCATACGCATCACGTCCGGCATGGCGCGCTTGCAGTAGCCGCAATTGTAGTCGAAGAATTCAACCATCGTGACCTTGCCGTTCGGATTGCCTGCGACAAGATCGAGCGACGAGCGGAAGATTTGGTCGGCATTTTCCTTGAGCGAAACTTTCTGCCGCGCACTGTCTTCCGCGGTCTCCTTCTTTTCGAGTTCTTGAAGAACCTCGCGCATGAGTTCCGGATTGTTCAACAAATACTCGCGAATGATGCTGCCGATCTCATTGCGCTGCTCATCATTGAAGTTGGCCGCGTAGGCGCTCGCCCCGGCCACGGAAACAACCAGGCAAATGGCCATGAAATGCACAATACGCCGCAACATATTTTTCTCTCCAGTATGTCGAATTGTTTGCACTTCGCGCCCAGCGCCGTGCGGCCGAAATCTTACTTCTTTCGAGTGTAGTTCAGGATGTCGTTTGCACGAAGCCATTCCGATGACCCGCGCTTGAAGGTTCTTGCCGCCACTTGAGCCTTGGAGATCGCCAATTTTCTGTCGCCCTGAAGGTAGGCCGCTTCGGCGGTAGCGAGGTCGGCGCGCGGAATATCCCCTAGTTGTCCGTAGGCCATGGCCATCAGCTTGTAGACAGAGGGCACATCCCCTTCGGACTTCGCGGCTTCGCGCAATGTCTTGATTGCGACCTGCGCGTTCTCAGCGGACTCCGTCCCCAACAATGCCTGGGCTAGCATGATCTTGATAAGCCCATTTGAAGGCAGGAGCTTTACCGACTGTCGTAGGGGAGCAATCGCCTTGGACGGATTGCCCCCCTCAAGAAGAGCTTGTCCCTTCAACTCCCAAAAATAAGGGTTTTTGGGTAGGTCCGCGATCAGGCTGTCTATCACCGGTATGGCATTGCGGGTGTCGCCTTGGCGGAACATTACGATGGCGCGGGCATAACGCGCAGGCATGCTTGTGTCGGACGTCGGATACTTCTGATAGACTTGGTCTGGCGTCAGGAAGCCGGTCAGCTTGGCCTGCATGAGCTGATGCCGCATCATCAGCTCCGGAGAGTCCTTCTTATTGAAGTACGGGCTGGCCTTCGCTGCCACTTCGAGATTTCGGATGCGCTCGAACGGCATCGGATGCGAAAGGACATAAGGGTCCACAAACTGCAGTGACGCGATCGACTGGTTTGCAAGCTTCTGGAAAAGCGTAAGCATCCCCGCCGCCGATTGGCCGGTTGCGGTCAGGAATTTTAGCGCCGCCTGGTCGGCTGAAGCTTCCATCGCCCGGGCGTAGTTGAGCACCAACCGCTGCGCCAAAGTTCCGGAGCCGCCCATGATTCCCTGGCCGGCGCGCATCGCATCGCCTTCTCCGGTCGCCATGCCACCTGCCATCGCGGCCGCGCCGAGAAGCATACCGATGATTACGGTCGTGCTCTGGCGGTCGATCTCCTGGCCCATGCGCGCCAGATGGCCGCCGGAAATGTGGCCGGTCTCGTGTGCCAGCACACCGATGACTTCGTTCGGTGTCTTGGCTTGGGTGAGAAGGCCGGTATTGATGAAGATACGCTGGCCGCCCGCAACGAAGGCATTGATCCTCTGATCGTTGATTAGGTAGACCCTGACCGCGCCCGGACTGAGACCTGCGGCTTGGAAAATCGGCTTGGTATAAAGCCGCATCAAGCCTTCGATCTCGGCGTCCCGAATGAGCTTCGGTGGGCCTTCCAGGGCGATGGCATTGGTCGGAAATTGCGAAATGGCGAGGATCATTGCAGCCAGCACGAAATGGCGTGCGCAATAAAGGCAAATGCCGGCTATCCGACGCATCGGTTGCCGTAGTTCCATTCCGCGTGCAGTGCTGGTAACCATCGTCCCTCAATTCCGTCCAAATGAGGCGAGTTTGAGGCTCCAACCACGGCAGCCGGATCACGTAATGCTGATCCTTCCACCGTGGCCGAAGAGTTCTGGACTATGAGGTTTTTCGACGCCACCAGCCGGCTTTGGGCAGCACTGGAGCCTCGGTGACGGTCGCGCTGGGCGGTCGCCATTTGCGCGCCTCCGCATCCTCTGGCCCCGGCTCTTCAGCCGCGGCCGCAAGCGCTGGTTCCTGCCGAGGAGAGGGCGCCATAACCTCTGCTTCAACCACGCGAATTTCGGTCACGTCCTCTGAACGCGCAGCGGCAGGTTCCGCGGTCTCCCTCTCGACTGGCAGGTCTTCACGCCGCCGTTCCTCGCCGCGTTCGTGACGACGGCCACGTTCGCGCCTGCCACCTCGCCCGCGCCGATCACGGCGCTCGCCACGCGGATGCTCGCTGCCGGTATCGGCCTCCGGCGACGCTTCCGCGTCGGCCGCTTCGATCTGTGACTCGTCTTCCACCACTGGTTGGTCGCCGAGGCCGGGGACATCGCCTTGCCGGTCTCGATCCATCCGGTGTTCGCCGCCTTCGCGACCGCGCCGACCGCCACGGCGTCCACGTCGCCGGCGCCGACGGCGTCCTCCATCCTCATGGTCTTCGCCGCGTTGCTCTCCGGAATCGTCCGAGGGATGCTCGGAGCTTTCCTCGGCCTCTGGCAGTTCCTCCTCCTCGACGGTCTCAGCCCCATTATAGGCGGAATCGATCATCACCGGAGCCGCAACCGCACGCTTTACTGGTACCGCGCGCTCTGCGCCCCTCTCGATCGTCGCCTGCGAAGCCTTCACGTCGTGGCTGGGCGAGAGGAAAATCGAGATTCCGTAATTGGTTTCTATCGAGAGCAGATGGTCGCGCTTCTCATTGAGGACGTAAAAAGCCACCTCAGGGTGACACTTTACGGTCAGATTTTCGGGCTTGCGGCTGATCAGGTTTTCTTCGATCGCCCGCAGGACCGACAAGGCGCAGGACGAAATCGAACGAACGATGCCACGGCCCTCGCAAGCTGGGCAAATCTTGGTCGAGCCCTCGAGCAGACCCGGACGCAAGCGCTGCCGCGACATCTCGAGCAATCCGAAATGGCTGATCCGTCCAACCTGGATGCGTGCGCGGTCGTGCTTCAAGGCCTCCTTTAACCGCCGCTCCACGCCGCGATTGTTGCGCTTCTCCTCCATGTCGATGAAGTCGATGACGATCAGACCTGCAAGATCGCGCAAGCGCAGTTGCCGAGCGATTTCGTCCGAGGCCTCGAGATTGGTCTTGTAGGCGGTATCCTCGATATTGTGCTCGCGCGTGGCTTTGCCGGAGTTGATGTCGATCGACACCAGCGCCTCGGTCTGATTGATCACCATGTAGCCGCCGGACTGGAGCGTAACGGTCTGCGAGAACAGCGTATCGAGCTGCGACTCAATTTGGTGGCGCGAGAAGAGCGGGCGAGCGTCCTTGTATAGCTTCACATTCCGAGCGTGGCTCGGCATAAGCATCTTCATGAAGTCCTTGGCTTCGCGATAGGCGTCATCGCCTTCGACCAGGACTTCTTCGACGTCCTTTGTGTAAAGATCGCGGATCGCCCGCTTGATCAGGCTGCCTTCCTCATAGACGAGGGCAGGGGCCTGCGAATTGAGGGTTAGATCGCGGACGTTTTCCCAAAGCCGGATCAGGTAGTCGAAATCGCGCTTGATTTCGGTTTTTGTCCGCTGCGCACCGGCCGTGCGGACAATAAGACCCATACCCTCGGGAACTTCGATATCGCGCGCGACCTCCTTCAGTCGGCGTCGGTCGCCGGAATCGGTGATCTTTCGCGAAATTCCACCGCCTCGCGCCGTATTCGGCATGAGAACACAGTAACGTCCCGCGAGCGAGAGATACGTGGTCAACGCAGCGCCCTTGTTGCCGCGTTCTTCCTTCACGACTTGAACGAGGATGACCTGTCGCCGTTTGATGACTTCTTGGATTTTGTAGTTGCGGCGGGGCGGACGTCGTGGCCGCTGCGGCACCTCTTCGAGCGCATCCTCGGCCCCAATTGATTCGACCCGTTGGCCCTCGGAATCTTCCTCGACGGATTCTATACCGCCGCCGACCGCCTCACTGCTCGGGCGCTCGTCGCTTGCAGTCTCCTCGCCTTCCGGGCGGACGGTTTCCTGCGGTGCAGATGAATCGGCGTCTTGCGCTGCGGCGACGGGCTCTGCGTCGGCGCCCGGCGCTTCGGTCTCGGCGTCTTTGCCGTTTTCTTCTTCTGCCTCGCGATGGGCATCCTCTTCTTCTTGCTGGAGGAGGGCCTGCCGGTCGGCAACCGGGATCTGGTAGTAGTCGGGGTGGATTTCAGTGAAGGCCAGAAAGCCGTGGCGATTTCCGCCATAGTCGACGAAAGCGGCTTGCAGCGACGGCTCTACGCGCGTCACCTTCGCCAGATAGATATTGCCTTTTAGTTGTTTACGACTGGCGTTTTCGTAATCGAATTCCTCGATGCGGTCGCCACGTGACACGACAACCCTAGTTTCCTCGGGATGTGTGGCATCGATGAGCATCTTGCTGCCCATATTCTTTGTTCCTTGGCGCGGTTTGGCGGCATCGGCAAACTTACCCCGGCTCCGGATGCGCGTTGTTCTGAGCGCCTGCGGGCCAACCTGCGCGTGTGAGATATGTCGATCGGGCGGCTTTCAAATCCGTGCCCCACAGCCGCGAAACCTCTCGCAAGAGACTGATTTTGCTGTGGTGCTGCCGCGTTGGACATGCCTCAGGTTTCCATTTGCCCCGGTCGGACCGAGGCGGTGAATAGGTGCTGCAATTCGCGGGGTTCGCCCCGCACGGAGCAGCGGACTCCGACTGGAAGTCCTTACCGGAACGCATCAGGGTTGAGCGAGCTTCGTTCTTCCGGACGCTCTTCCCGAAGCGGAATTTGACGCACCGAGCATCGATTCGCCCAAATGTTCGAAATCTAACGCGACGGTGACGAACCTGATTTAGGGGAGTGCCGGCCCCTTGGCAAGTCGGGATGCCGAAACCTCCGGTTAACCACGCAGCGGCTAGCCTGTGCCCCGCAGGGTCGAGGAATTGTCACGCGTGAGACGCAGCAAGCGGCAGAATGGGATTTTCCAGGGGTGGGCGCCGACGCTTGCGCGGCTTTGGGTCGTATTCTGTTTAATTTTTGTCTTTCAGGGGCTTACGGCGACTGCTGAAACCCCCAAGGCAACCGGGGCCCGGGTCAGCGGGGACACGGCACGCAGCCGGTTTGTTGCCGACCTGACAACGCCCGTCGGTTACAGCGTCTATGTCCTGGCCAACCCATACCGGGTTGTGATCGACATGCCGGAAGTCAACTTCCAGCTGCCGCCGGGAATTGGCCAGCAAGTTCGTGGCTTGATCCGCGAATATCGCTACGGAAAGCTGGACAAGGGACAATCGCGGATTGTGCTGGACGTCGCCGGTCCCGTCCTCATCGAAAAGTCCTTTGTGATCCCGCCGCAAGGCGACCAGCCCGCGCGGATCGTCGTCGACATCGTGCCTACCGACAATGCGACTTTTCTGAAGACGCACCTTGCCGAGGAAGTTCGAAGCGCTAGGACGGACCTAAACGGCGTAACTCTGGCGAAAGCCACGACGGACCCGACCGCGGACGATGCATCCATGGAAGCGCCACCTGCGCTGCCTTTCGCGGCCGCAGGCTCCGAAACCGTTTCCGTTCCGCTGCCGCGGCCGAAGCCCGGAAGCGCGAAGCTTGTACTCCAACCTGAGCCCGAGCCCGTGAAACCGGAAAGGACCAAGCGCGTGATCGTTGTCGATCCTGGGCATGGCGGGATAGATCCGGGTGCCGTTGGTATCGGCAGGACGAAGGAAAAGGATGTCGTTCTCGCTTTCGCTCTGGTCTTTCGGGATCGCTTGCTCGCAACGGGCCGCTATGACGTCGTGATGACGCGAGATACGGACCGGTTCGTGACCTTGAAAGAGCGCGTGAGGATTGCCCGGCACGCGCAGGCGGACCTTTTCGTGGCTGTTCACGCAGACAAGGTGAGAGGCCCGACGGCGCGCGGGGCAACCGTCTACACGCTCTCGGAAAAAGCCTCCGATGCCGAAGCCGAAGCCTTGGCCCACAAGGAAAATCTAGCCGACGTTATAGGCGGCGTGGATATGGGTGGAAGCGAGGAGGTCAATGACATTTTGATCGACCTCACGCAGCGCGAAACCAAGAACCATTCGATGTTCTTCGCCAAAAAGGCGGTTCGCGAGCTGAAGCCCGTAACCCTGATGACAGGCCGACCCATGCGCTCCGCGGGCTTTGTCGTGCTCAAGGCCCCCGATATCCCCTCGGTACTGCTCGAACTCGGCTATCTCTCGAGCGATGCCGACGAGAAACTGCTCAAGAGCGATGCCTGGCGCAACCAGATTTCGAACGCTCTGGTGACCGCCATTGACGGCTATATGGCGACGGAAATCGCGCAACGTCAGTAGTTTAGGCTCGCCGCCGCTAGCCTGCCACAATCCGCGCGTAGCCCAAATTGCCGGACGGCGTGATTTGGGTTAGGGCACTGGGCGGGGCGCAAGGGCCGCGTCGGGACGGAGACGAACGGGGCGAAATGCTGAGATTTTTGGGTTGGCTTTTCACCTGCGGAACCGTGATTTTTCTCGCGCTCGCCGGGGTGCTGGCCTATGTGGTCTGGGACACCTCGAAGGATCTCCCGGATTATACTCAGCTAGCTCAGTATGAGCCGCCGGTGATGACCCGGATCTATGCATCCGACGGATCGCTTCTCGCGGAATATTACGATCAACGGCGCCAGTTCGTACCGATCGGAGCGGTCCCGCAGCGACTCGTGCAAGCCTTCGTCTCGGCTGAAGACAAGACATTCTTCGAGCATGGCGGGCTCGACTGGCAGGGCATCGCGGTTGCCGGCTACCGCTACTTGCAGGTGAAATTGACGGGCAAGGGCCAGATCGTCGGTGCATCGACGATCACCCAGCAGGTGGCCAAGAACTTCCTTCTCGGCAATGAGAAATCGATCGAGCGCAAATTGCGCGAGGCCCTGGTCGTCCAGCGAATCGAACGGACCTTCAGCAAGGACAAGATCCTCGAACTCTACCTGAACGAGATTTTCTTCGGCTTCAATTCATACGGAATTGCGGCTGCATCCTTGAACTATTTCGGCAAGTCGCTCAGCGACCTGACCTTGGCCGAAATGGCCTATCTCGCGGCGCTGCCGAAGGGTCCCAACAACTATCATCCTTTCCGCAATACCGAGCGCGCCGTCGAGCGGCGCAACTGGGTCCTCGGCCAGATGCAGGCCAATGGCTACATCACCGAGGAAGAAATGAAGGAGGCGCAGGCACAGCCTCTGCGCGTTTCGCCACGGCCGCTGGGAGCCCAGCTCTTCGCCGCCGAGTCGTTTAGCGAGGAAGTCCGTCGTGAGCTTGTCGCGCTCTATGGTGAGAGCCGGCTTCTTAAAGGCGGTTTGGCAGTCAAGACAACGCTTGATCCGAAGCTCCAGATTTACGCGCGCCAGGCGTTGGCCCGCGGCTTGATCCAATTCGACCGCAAGCGCGGTTTCCGTGGCCCGGTCAAGCAGATCGATGCTAGCGGCGATTGGGGATCAGTCCTCGGCAAGATGAAGGCGCCGGCGGATATCGCACCCTGGCGCTTGGCGGTTGTCCTCGAGACCGGCGATACCGGCGCTGTCATTGGCCTGCAGCCAAAGACTTTGGGTTCCGGCAAATTGGAGGAAGCGCGCGAGCAGGGTGTTGTCCCTGTTGGTCTCCTCACTTGGGCCCGCAAATATGAAGATGGCACCTCGCTGGGGCCGGAGGTCAAGACAGCCGGCGATATCCTGGCTGCTGGGGATGTCGTCTACGTGGCTCCCGCCAAGGAGAAGGGCCAATGGCATTTGGTCCAGCTCCCGGATGTCGAGGGCGCGCTTGTCGCGATGGACCCTCATACCGGTCGCGTTCTGGCGATGGTTGGCGGCTTCTCCTATGGCAAGAGCCAGTTCAATCGTGCGGTCCAGGCGCTGAGGCAACCCGGCTCGTCGTTCAAGCCATTCGTCTATGCCGCTGCTCTCGACAATGGCTACACGCCCTCCAGCGTGGTGCTCGACGCGCCGATCGAGTTCAAGATGCCGACCGGCGAGATGTGGAAGCCCAAGAACTACCAGAACAAGTATTTCGGCCCGTCGACTCTGCGCCGCGGCATCGAACTCTCGCGCAACGTGATGACCGTGCGGTTGGCCCACGATCTCGGCATGAGCAAGATCGCCGATCTGGCGCGTCGTCTCGGAATCTACGACAGCCTGCCTAATCAGCTCGCCATGGCGCTCGGCGCCGGCGAAACGACGCTCCTGAAAATGACTACCGCCTACAGCATGCTCGACAATGGCGGCAAGAAAATCGAGCCGACCCTGATAGATCGTGTCCAGGATCGCTACGGCAAGACTGTCTTCCGGCACGACAACCGCGACTGTTCGGTGTGCAAGGCCGAGAATTGGCAGGACCAGGCGGAACCCGAACTCTTCGACGATCGTCCCGAGGTTATGAACCCCTACACGGCCTACCAGATCACCTCGATGCTCGAAGGTGTCGTCGAGCGTGGGACCGGCAAGAAGCTCCTGGCGGTCGGCAAGCCCGTCGCCGGAAAGACCGGCACCTCGAATGACGAGCGCGATGCCTGGTTCATCGGCTTCACGCCCGACCTGACGGTTGGCGTTTATGTCGGCTACGACAATCCCAAGCCGATGGGGAAGGGCCGTACCGGTGGTGAGTTGGCAGCCCCGATCGTTGCCGATTTCATGCAACTCGCATTGAAGGATAAGCCAGCAACTCCCTTCCGCGTGCCGAAGGGCATCGAGTTGATGCCAATCAACGTGAAGAGTGGCCAACGCGATCTCTTTGGCGAAGCGGGTGTAATTCTTGAGGCGTTCAAGCCTGGCGATGAAGTGCCCGAATCGACCAAGGTCATCGGCGAGGGTGGTGCCGAGAGCGCAGCAGCTGCTCCGCGCAAGGATGCCGGCAGCGAAGCCGTCATCGAAGGCGGATTGACGACCGGCACCGGCGGTCTTTATTGACGCCATTCACGCCAATCACCTCTGGATAGCTATGCGCGCCGAAATTACCGACGTCGTTGAGAACATGAAGCAGTCGATTGGACTGCTGAGGAGGCATCTTTGACTGGGATGCAGCTCAAAAGAAGCTTGCGGAGCTAAACGCTCGCGCTGAAGACCCAACTCTGTGGGATGATCCGCAGAAGGCGCAGGATGTTATGCGTCGGCGCCAGGATCTGGAGAACCGGATCAATCTGGTCCAGCGACTGGAGCGGACGATTTCCGACAACGTCGACATGATCGATCTCGGCGAGGCCGAGGGCGATAAGGCAATTGTTGCCGAGGCCGAGGCGGCGCTTGTCGCATTGAAGGACGAGGTCGCCGAACATGAGCTGGAAACCCTGCTTTCCGGCGAGGCGGATACGAACGACACTTTTCTCCAGATCAATGCCGGGGCAGGAGGCACTGAAAGTCAGGACTGGGCGCGCATGCTCATGCGCATGTATGTGCGCTGGGCCGAACGCCGTGGCTATTCGGTCGATATTCTCGACGAGCACGCCGGCGAGGAGGCGGGCATCAAATCGGCCACGATGCAGATCAAGGGCCACAACGCCTATGGCTGGCTGAAGACCGAATCCGGCGTGCACCGATTGGTGCGCATCTCGCCGTTCGATTCCAACGCGCGCCGGCATACGTCCTTCGCGTCCGTTTGGGTCTATCCGGTCGTCGATGAAGAGATCGACATTCAAGTCAACGAGAGCGACTGCAAGATCGACACTTATCGTGCGTCGGGCGCCGGCGGTCAGCACATCAATACGACAGACTCCGCCGTCCGCATTACACATCTGCCAACCGGCATCGTCGTCGCCTGCCAGAGCGAACGCTCGCAGCACAAGAATCGCTCCACCGCCTGGAAGATGTTGAAAGCGCGTCTTTACGAGCTCGAACTGCAGAAGCAGCAGGAGAAGATCGACGCAGCGAATGCCAAGAAGACGGATATCGGCTGGGGCCATCAGATCCGCTCCTATGTGCTCCAGCCCTATCAGTTGGTGAAGGACCTGCGCACCGGGGCGACCAGCACGTCGCCTGCCGTCGTGCTCGACGGCGGCCTGGACGAGTTTATCCAGGCATCCTTGGCGCAGCGGGTGCATGGCGGCGGTCCCGACGCAATCCAAGACATCGATTAGAGCATACCTGACACGCTGGACGTGGCGGCCCCGGTCCGCCATCATCCGGCCAGCGACCTCTTGAACTCTGCTGGATGATGCCGATGCTCAATCTCGATTCCCGTTACTATACCGACCCCGCGGTTTTTGAGCGCGAGCGCACCCAGCTCTTTCCGAGGACCTGGCAATTGCTTGGCCCCTCATCGGAGCTGACGCAGCGTGGAGCCTATTCGGCGATCGAGATAGCCGGTCACAAGGTCTTCGCGATACGCGGCAAGGACGGCCGGCTAAGGGCCTTCCGCAATCTTTGCCGCCATCGTGGTGCGCGCCTTCTCGCCGAAGGAACAGGCCGCTGCCCCACCATCCGATGCCCCTATCATCAATGGGTCTGGGCCGATGATGGTCGGCTCATGAACGTCCCGTGGTTCGGGGATGATCCCGGATTCCGCCTGGAGGACTGGCGCCTCGAAGAAATCCATCTGGCCGAATGGCGGGGATTGACCTTCGTGGCGATCGAGCCGGCGACGACCCTTGAGGCCCAACTGGGCGATGTGGTCGCCGAGCTGTCGGGCGAACCGATCGAGTCCTACAAGGCAGTGCAGGTCGAGCGCATGACCTTCAATGCCAATTGGAAGATCTACACCGACAACTTCGTCGAGGGCTACCATATCCCCGGCATCCATCCGAACTTCTTCGCGGCGATCAACTTCGAGGAATTCAGGACCACCGCTCACGACGGCATGGTCCGCATGACGGCACCGCCGCGTGAAGGCTTGTTCTATCGCGGCAAATGGCTGTGGATGTGGCCCAACTGGACATTGTCGCTCTTCGATGGCGGGATGAACACGTCGCGCATAAATCCGCTCGACGAGAACCGGACCGAACTCGTCTATCACTTCTATTTCGCCGACACGTCGGAGGGAACGGCCGCAGCGCGCGCCGATACTATTGCCCGCAATCTGGCGGTGGTTCGCGAGGATTTCGAGATTTGCCTCGAGACCCATCGCAACTACGCCTCCGGCGACTACACGCCGGGGCCGTTGTCGCCTCGCCACGAAACCGGAGTGGCCTATTTCCAGGGTAAGGTAAGCAGCCTTTTGGGGCCTCTGTCCGGGCCTTAGCGCCATGCTTTGGCCCCGATTGCCCTTCTATTTCTAGTCCGCCTGGGACGGCCGGCCTTACCTATGGTATTGGAGCGGCAGGCTATGGTCGATTCTTGCGACCTTGGCCTGTCGATTCGTGGCCCCCACCGCCACTGTAAAAGGAATGGGATTGCGCCGGCGACTGACAAAAATAGTGGCGATTTCGCTACTTTCGCTTCTGGCGGTGGTCGGGATCGTCCTGGGCGCCTTCCTTTGGCGTTTGTCGGACGGGCCGGTCTCGATCAGTTTCCTCAACGAGCGCATCCGCACGGAAATCAACAAGAGCCTCGATGGCCTCCAGGTCCACCTTTCGGATGCTGTTATAGAGCGCGATCGTAAGACCGGAATGCCGCACGTCCGGTTGCGCGATGTCGAGGTTCTCGACAGCACCGGAGCGGTCATCGCCCGCGCACCGCGTGCCGCGATTGGACTCGATACCTCAGCCTTGCTCAGCGCCAGTGTCGTCCCGCGCCGCCTCGAGCTGATTGGCCCACGCATCCTTCTTAAGCGATCGGCCACTGGCGGATTTCAGCTTGGTTTTGGCGACACTCCCGCTCACGCCTCCGGTCTTCCCGAGGTCGAGTCGCCGGAAACGATATCCGGCAAGTCCGATCAGATGCAAAGAACCGAGGACATCGTTCCCGAGACTTCCGCCTCAACGCTCATCGATCTGCTGGCCCAGGAATTGTCGGGCACAGGCAAGCAGTCTTCGGCTCTGGCGAGTCTCGAATCTGTTCAGATCACCGATGCCGACATCCAGCTCTATGACGAGGTGAACCTCGTCAACTGGCATTCGCCAAAAGCAAACCTTGCTTTTCAGCGCATGCCGAACGGTTTTGCGCTTTTGTCCGAGGTCATGATCGCGAGCGGCGAGGGCGATCCCTGGCGGGCGGAGATTTCGACCACCTATCAAGCAAAGTCGAAGATCTACAAAGTGAGTGCACGCATCTTCGACCTGGTTCCCGCCAATGTCGCCGACCAGATTTTCGCTCTATCGAAATTTGCGCAGGTCCAGTTGCCCTTGTCCGGCCATGCCGAAGTCGAACTCCAATCCGATGGCACCATCATCAACGCCTCAGCCGAACTGTCGGCTGCGGCAGGGCGTGTCGGGTTGCCGGGCTATATCTCGGAGCCGATCCTGATCGACGAGGGTTCCGTCAGACTGGATTTCGATCCGGCGAATGGTGGCATCATCATCAACAACTCGTCCGTCCTGGTGGGCGGATCGAGAGCCGATCTCACCGGCCGTATCGATCCGAACCGTTCGTTGGAAGGCAAGCTTGAGTCGTTCAAGATTGCGCTTAAGGCGCGCAATGTCAGCATCGATCCGGATGGAACGCTGAAGCAGGTTATCCCGATCGATCGCATCGACTTCGACGGCGTGGCCTCCGTGGGTGAAGCGCGGCTCGACGTGAACGATCTCATCATCATTGCCGGCCCAGCCGGCGTGCGGCTGCGCGGCTCGTTCACGGGCGGCGAACGTTCGGTGGGCATGCGAATCTCCGGTCGCGCTCAGGAAGTGCCATCCGAAGTCTTGAAGCGCCTATGGCCGCCGATGATCACGCCGAAGACTCGCAAATGGGTAACCGACAATGTCGAGACTGGCCGTGTCTCCGAGGCTGAGTTTACCGTCGACCTTGCGCCTAACGAGTTGGCGGATGCCGTCGTTGGCGGTCGTATGCGGAACGAGGCGATCAATCTCAAATTTGCGCTGAACGATGTGACGACCAGTTACTTCAAGGATTTGCCGCAGATCAAGGCGGCGGCAGGCTCGGGTTGGGCGCAAGGCGATCGCTTTGACTTGAAGCTCGACGGTGCCGCCATCAACTGGGGCGACGGAAAGAAGCTTGAGCTTGCCGAGGCGAAAATGGTCGCCGTCGACCTGCTCGCTCCGCTGACGACAACGCAGTATCTGGTACAGGCAACCGGCCGCGCCTCGACCGTGTTGGACTACATGGACTTTCCGGCACTCAACCTTCTGGCGCGCACCAAGCTCGAAAAAGACCGGCTTGACGGCAATGCCACGGTCGATCTGGCGTTGACCGTGAAAATCCCCAAAAGCGTCAAGAAGGAAGAAGTGACTGTCGCGGCCACCGCCAAGCTCACCGACGCGAGTTTCAAGGACGCATTCAACGATCTCGATCTCGAAAAGGGAACGATCACGATCGAGGTTGCGGGCGACACACTGACTGCGGGCGGTACGGCGCGCCTTGCGGGGCTTCCCGTCGAGTTGCAGGTCACGCGCCAGCTCAAGGGCGAGGGCGAAGCGAGCGCCGTGCTTGAGGCCACGCTCACCGACGAGCAACGCGCCAAGTATGCCGGTGCCGTAAACGATTTTATCCAAGGGCCTGTTTCGGTCAGGGTCAATTTGCCCGACATAACGGGAAAGGTGACGAGACTCAGCGTCGATGCCGATCTGTCCAAGGCGACATTGAAACTCGATGCCATAGGCTGGTCGCGCGGACCCAAGGCGAAAACGACGGCCTCTTTCGTCTATGAGAAGAACGACAAGGGCGGCGGCATCCGCGATTTCGAGCTCAAGGCGCCGGATATCACCATTAACGGTGAACTCGACCTCAATCGCAAAGGTGCTGTTTCGGAAGCGCGGTTTCCCGTCGTCGTTCTCTCCGATGAAAACCGTTTCGGCGTCACGCTCGACCAGACCGATGAGGGGATGGCCATATCCTTGAGCGGGCGCAGCTTCGATGCGCGACCGCTTCTGCGGTCGATTTTCGGCGGCAAGGGCGGCAGTGGGGGCGGCGACGAACCCAAGCAATCCTACACGATCAAGATCGATCTCAATCGTGTCTATGCCCAGCGCGGCGAAGTTCTGACCGACGTCACCGGTCAGATTTCGGCGCGCAAGGGTGTGGTTCAGCAAGCCAATGTGCAGGGCACTTTCATCAGCGGCAACCCGGTGGTGTTCAAGATAACGCCCGAGGGCGACACCCGCGAATTGCGGGTCGCCGGCCGCGATGCGGGGGCAGCACTGAGGGCCGCCAATCTCTATTCGAAGATCGCCGGCGGCGCGCTCGATTTTGAGGCCAAGATGAACAACGGTCCGGGCGGGAGCCTGCGCAGCGGTCGGCTGATCATACGCGATTTCGAGGTTCGCGACGAAGCCGCGCTCGCGGAGCTCGATCGCAAGGGCAAGCCGAAGAAGACGACGGGACCGCGCAAGGCCGGGGTCGCCTTCAGCAAGCTCACTTTGCCATTTACCGCCGACAACAGGTTCATCCGCATCGGCGACGCCGTCGTGAAAGGTCCGCAGATGTGCGCAACAGCCGATGGATTGATACGGCGCGCCGACGGCGCGATGGATATCGATGGCACGATCATCCCGGCCTGTGCGCTCAACCGCGTGCCCGGCGACATTCCGATCATTGGCGACATTCTTGTCGGCGACGGCCTCTTTGGCCTGACCTATGCTTTGGGCGGCGCGATCTCCAACCCGAAGTTCCAAGTCAATCCCGTTTCGGCGATCGCACCCGGCATATTCCGCCGATTCTTTGAATATGGCTCGCCCAACGACGCAGGGTCGACTGCCTCGCGGCCAAAAGCCAATTAGGCCGGCTTCAAGAGAACGTGCTTCTTCCTGCCCATTGAGAGCTTGACGACGCCGTCGGCGTTGAGCATCACGCGCGTCAGAATAAGCCGGTCATCAGAGACAGGAGCGTCGTTGACCCTGATCGCGCCACCCTGGACATGGCGCCGCGCTTCGCTGTTGGAGCTGGCAAAGCCGGCGAGCACGATCGCTGCGAGAAGGCCGGTGCCTTTTTCAAGATCGATCGCGACCGTCGGCAATCCGCCGGCAGTTTCACCGGCCTCAAAGGTCCTGCGTGATGTCTCCGCGGCGGCGTCGGCAGCACTGCGGCCATGGAGCAGGGCGGTCGCCTCGCTTGCAAGCACCTTCTTCGCTTCGTTGATCTCTGATCCCGACAGTGCCGAAAGGCGCGAAATCTCGTTCAGCGGCAGCGTCGTGAAGAGCTTGAGAAAGCGCTCGACGTCACCGTCTTCGGTGTTCCGCCAGAACTGCCAGTAGTCATAGGGGCTCAGCATATCCGCATTGAGCCAGATCGCGCCTTGTGCGGTCTTGCCCATTTTGGCGCCCGACGATGTCGTGATGAGCGGAGTCGTGAGGGCGTAGAGTTGCTCGGTTCCCATCCGCCGCCCAAGATCGATGCCGGTGACGATGTTGCCCCACTGGTCCGAGCCGCCCATCTGCAGATTGGTGCCGTAGCGGCGCGCCAGCTCGACGAAATCATAGGCTTGCAGGATCATGTAGTTGAACTCGATGAAAGAGAGTTCATGCTCCCGTTCGAGCCGAAGCTTCACCGAATCCATTGCCAGCATGCGATTGACCGAAAAATGCCGCCCGATTTCGCGCAGCATGTCGATGTAGTTGAGTTTGGTCAGCCATTCGGCATTGTCCACGAACATCGCGTCCTTCGCCCCGGTCCCGAACTTGAGGAATTTGGCGAAGACCTGCTGGATGCCGCGCTTGTTCGTCTCGATCTCGTCGATCGTCAGCAATTTACGGCTCTCATCGCGCCCCGACGGATCGCCGACCCGGGTCGTGCCGCCGCCCATCAGGGCGATGGGTTTCTGTCCGGCCTGCTGCGCCCAGTAGAGCAGCATGATTTGAACGAGCGAACCGATATGCAAAGAAGGCGCGGTGCAGTCGAAACCGATATAGGCGACGATGCCATTGCGCGAAGCCAATGCGTCGAGACCGTCCAAGTCCGAGCACTGATGAACATATCCGCGCTCTGAGAGGATCGATAGGAAATCGGACGCAAACTTGCTCATTGGCCAAACCTGTGACAGCACTGGCGGCGGCTCTTAGCGTGGGGTTTGAGGCGTGTCAAAAATCTACACCGCCATTGGCTTGATGTCCGGCACGTCGCTGGATGGGATCGACGTGGCGCTCATCAAGACCGACGGCGAAGCCCGCGTCGAGCGCGGGCCTGCGCGCACCTATGCTTACACAGCGGAGCAAAGAAAATCCCTCGCCTGCGCGCTCAAAGACGCCATAGGGCTGAAATTGCGCACGGAAAGGCCAGGCAGTCTTGGCGATGCCGAGCGTACTTTGACGGAATGGCATGCGGCTGCGGTCGAGAAATTTCGCGCCGATCTGTCGCTCAATGCGGCGGACGTCGACGTGATCGGGTTTCACGGCCAAACGGTTCTCCATCGTCCGGAGCGGCGATTGACGGTGCAGTTGGGCGACGGTCGGTTGCTCAGCCGTCGAACAGAAATTCCGGTCATATTCGACATCCGCGCCGATGATGTGGCTGCGGGCGGGCAGGGTGCTCCGCTCGTCCCGGTCTATCATCGCGCGCTCGCCGAGACGATCCAGGAAAGGCCCGTCGCGTTTGTCAATATTGGCGGCGTTGCCAATGTCACATGGCTTGGCCGGGACGGCGAACTCATTGCCTTCGATACCGGCCCCGGCAACGCGCTGCTCGACGATTGGGCCCTCCGCCACACCGGTAAAGCGGCGGATCTCGACGGCCGTCTCGCCACGCAAGGGAGAATTGATGAAAGCGTCGTCGCGCAATTCCTGGGCGATTCCTACTTCGAAGAGCCGCCGCCGAAATCGCTCGACCGCAATTCCTTCGCCGGTATCGATCTAGCGGGACTCGCTGCGAAGGACGGCGCCGCGACGCTCGTTGCCGTGACTGCTAAGACGATCGCCCTTGCTGCCGATTGGTTCCCGGAACAACCGGCGCAGTGGATCATCTGCGGGGGTGGCCGCAAAAACCCGGCCATCATGTCAGCCTTGCGCAATACGCTTCCGAATATTCGGACCGCCGAGGAGGCGGGTTTCGATGGGGATTCAATGGAAGCTGAAGCCTGGGCCTATCTTGCCGTCCGCTGCCTGCTGAAACTGCCGATCAGTTTTCCGGGGACGACGCGCGCTCCCACACCACTCACCGGTGGCGTGCTGGCAAGACCGCATTAGAAAACAAAAATCCTTGTCCTTGAGGTGCATCGCGTCCGCGATGGGCCGTACACGAACCGTCATGCCAGCGAAAGCTGGCATCCCCTGAGAAGGTGCCGTTGCTGAAATGATTGAGGGGACCCCAGCTTTCGCTGGGGTGACGGGTCAGTGGAGTGGGGCGGTTGATCCTTGTTCTGTCATTGCCGGGCTTGTCCCGGCAATCCATCGATTAGACTACTCAGCTTACGGAGTAACGGCACGATGGATCGCCGGAATGAATCCGGCGATGACAATTTAAAGAGACGTCATGCCAGCGATTGCTCAAAGGATGAGAGCAATAAAAATCCTCCATGGCAGGCCTTGAGCCTGCCATCCAGCCTGGATGGGCGGGTTCCCCGGGTCGAGCCCGAGGACAGGCAAGCCCGCCCATGGAGAGTGGTAAAAGCGTTACGACGTGTCGAACCGGGTCTCGTTGACGAGCCAGTGACAGTCTTTGAGGATCGCATCGACCGCGTGGCTCGCTCTGATGCGCCAGCCCGGCGGCCGGCCAACACGGAAGGGTGAGGCGCGACTGGGCCGGCGTTTCTCGATGGGCTTCCTCTCCCAGCGCAGATAGCGCTGGGCCTGGCGCGGGATGTCGGCCAAGGCCTCGGCAAGAGCGAAGATACGCCGGCACAGATGGGTGGCACTGACGGTGCCGTCATCGATCGCGTCAGGCTTCTCTGGAATGGGTGCGGGTGCCGAGGCAGCGGGCTGCGGCTGGCCCAACAGACGGAACATCAAGTGCCGCGGATCGGGAGGATCACCGAGGAGGCGAATCCGCGGCTCGATCTTGCTGCGCTTTCTGGGCGGGCGACCGGGAATGCCCCAATCATGTCGCCGTGGCCTGTCGAGCAAATTGAAGAGCAGCCGGCGTCTGCGCTTAGGCTTGCCGTCCTGTTTCGCTTCAGCTTGGGCCTTGGCTTGGTTTTCGCCGGGGGTCCTGCGCTCCACCGGGGCCGGTGGCGTGGGCTCCACCACGATCTCGCGCGCCGCGGAGACAACCAATCGCCTGACACAGGATTCAGCCGAGACGAGAAGCCTTCGCACCTTCCGGTAAAGCGGCTTCGGCACTCTATCGACCACACCGCCCGCAGTGAGTCCGATCATCGCAAACAGGTCCGCGACGACTTCCAGGAGCCGTTCGCGATTGCTTTCGATGGCATAGGTCCGGGACGTGTGCTGGGGCGTGTCCATGCGAGCGGCATAGAACACAAAGGAAACTATGTCAAACAAATAGTTCTGGCAGGGACCGTCGCTTTTGCCGTCCCCTCCGAGTACGGGGAGAAGCGGCTCAAACTCCATCGGCGGGCTTGACCCGCCGATCCAGGCTGGATGGCCGGGTCGAGCCCGGCCATGGAGAGTAATCGAGAGTGGGCTTAGAAACGTCAGGCAAGCGAAAACTGGCCCTGCATCTCACTCTACCGTTCGCGCGCCAGTCGCTTGTCGAGATAGACCGAACAGACCTTGGTCAGTTCCTCGATCTTGTCCTGGAAGAAGTGATTAGCACCGGGGATGACCTTGTGCTCGATCACGATGCCCTTTTGCGTCTTCAGCTTCGAGACAAGACTGTGGACCGCTTCGGGTGCAGTCACCGTGTCCTTCTCGCCGTTGATGAAAAGTCCCGATGCGGGGCAGGGCGCGAGGAACGAGAAGTCGTAATGCTTGGCAAGTGGGGCAACCGAGATGAAGCCGGAAATTTCCGGCCGCCGCATCAGCAACTGCATGGAAATCCATGAGCCGAAGGAAACGCCGGCAATCCAGCAGATCTTCGCCTCGCGATTATAGGACTGCAGCCAATCGAGTGCCGAGGCCGCATCCGACAATTCGCCAGCGCCGTTCTCAAAAGTCCCCTGGCTGCGTCCTACGCCACGGAAGTTGAAGCGCAGGACGGAGAAGCCGCGGTTCGCAAACATGTGGTAGAGCGAATGCACGATCGGGTTGTTCATCGTGCCGCCAAAGGTTGAATGTGGGTGCAGCAGGATGGCGATCGGCGATCCGGCTGGCTTCGCGTGATGGTAGCGCGCTTCGAGGCGACCGGCGGGGCCGTTAAAGATGACTTCAGGCATGCGGGAATTGTTGTCCTAGATCGCGGCTTTGGTCGCTTGGTCCGGAATTGCCCTTGTACATGTGCGAATCCGGACTAATTGTTG
>JAESFU010000504.1_pt1 | contig 19582 bp, 16 predicted proteins | sample 9269461 | NCBI WGS metagenome assembly JAESFU01 (sample SAMN14502556, study PRJNA617107) | algae metagenome | isolation source: Stenomitos rutilans HA7619-LM2 and co-occurring heterotrophs from cave walls | place: USA: Waikapalae cave, Hawaii | collected 2009-07-28
GGCTCAATGGTGATTATGAGGCACTGCCGGAAACCGCGGAAACGATGATTTACCTCGCCATGATTCGGCTCATGGTTAGGCGGTTGGCGTAATTTGTTACACCCCTACCCCTTCTCAAACAGCCTCTCAGCTCTTGGCTTACATGGGCGAAAAGCCCAGAGTTGGTGAAGCCGATCCTGCTGCTCCTACTGTCACCGTTGAGATTGGCAACCACCAGGTTGTCTTGTCTCAGCCGGTGATGCCTCAGAATTACAGCCTGGAGTCGCTCCGGCAGAGTGAAGTCGTGGTGTTTGATGACCCTTTGTCGATCGCCGCCCAATTCTTGCAAACTGCCGACGTGCTAACCGCAGAGATGCAGCGCGATATCCGAGTGCGCGAACAGAAACTGCAACAGACCCAGCAGGCGAAAGCTGCGATCGCCGAGAAAGCCACTGAATTCAAGCTAGAAGCACGTCTCTACCGCGAACGCACCGCGATGCTGGCGACAGTACAAAGCCAGGAAACGCAAAGCTTGCAGCAGTCTCTCACCACACTGCAAAACCTGGGAAAGCCCCCGGCGGACGCCTGACGCGTTTGCTGCTATCAATCATCCTCCTGGGGCTCGCGTGGGCGCTCTTGAGAGCCGACACACCAACGTGCCCCCATCCCATCCACAACAGAAGCCAGCGTTCACCGTCCAAAGTAAACCGCTGGCTCTGGACTCCCAACCTTCCCATCAGGAGTGATTCCGATTATGACAAAACCTGTGCCCGGTGACGGGCAGTACTTCACCCTTAACCCGGTGCCACCGCCCCAGCTGCCAGCCTCTCAAAGTTGGGGCTTGCCGATCGCGTTGGGCTTGCTGGCGATTCCGCTGCTCATGTTCGGCTTCGGTTTCTCGCAACAGCAGATCCCAGCCACAACCGCCGCCAGTCCCACCGCTACACCTTTCGTCTCGCCGGAGCCGACCCCGTCACTAGTGGTCAGTCAACTAATTTTTGACGGGTAGATTGAGTAGAATTAGAAGGTTGTATTCCAGGTCAAATGCATGGTTAAGAAATATATCGTGAGCTTGACGGAAGAGGAACGCCAATTTCTTGAGCAATTCACAACGACCGGAAACCATGCTGCCTATCAAATCAATCATGCTCGAATTTTATTGCAAGCTGATCGCAACCAACCTGATGGCAGTTGGGGTGATGAAGCGATCAAATCAGCCTTAGACGTAAGTATCAGAACCATTGAACGAGTTCGCCAAAGATTTGTGGAAGTAGGACTCCAAGGAGCGCTGAAACAGAAACCAGGAGCCGGACGCAAACCAGAATTAACCGGAGAGGTGGAAGCCCATTTAATTGCCTTGCGCTGTAGTGAAGTTCCCAAGGGCAACGGACGATGGACCTTGCGTTTGTTAGCTCAACGAATGGTTGAATTGGACTATGTAGAGCATTTGAGCCATGAGAGTGTGCGAAAGACCCTAAAAAAATGAACTCCAACCTTGGAAGCAACAATGCTGGGTAATTCCACCGGAACAAAATGCTGAATTTGTCTGGCGGATGGAGGCGGTTTTAGAGGTGTATCAAAGCCCCTACAACTCAGCCTTTCCCGTCATTTGCCTTGATGAGGCGAGCAAACAACTGGTTAAAGAAACGACCAAGTCAATTCCAGCCCAAAGTGGACAAGCCGAACGCATTGATTATGAGTATGAGCGCAATGGCACTGCCAATCTGTTTATGGTTTGTGAACCGATGGTTGGGTGGCGACGGGTCGAAGTCACCCCGCAACGAACCGCCGTTGACTATGCTCATTTACTGAAAACCCTGGTAGACGAAGACTATCCTGAAGCCGTCAAAATCACGGTGATTCAGGACAATCTTAATACCCATTCGCCTGCTTCGTTATACAAAGCGTTTGAGCCTGCGGAAGCCCAACGCATTTTGAATCATTTAGAGTTTTGTCACACCCCCAAACATGGAAGTTGGTTGAATATGGCAGAGCTTGAGTTGAGCGTTTTGAGCCGACAATGTTTAGAGCGTCGGATTCCTGATTTTGAAACGCTCACCACTGAGGTCGAAGCTTGGATGGAACACCGCAATCAAGAGAAGACCTGGATTGATTGGCGCTTTACAACGGCAGACGCCAGGGTAAAATTGCATCGGCTTTACCCGTCAATTAATAATTGACCGACCACTAGTGGTATTGAAACAGGCACCTGATGGTCAAGGAGCCGTGTGTTAGAAAACTGGCAGGCACGGTTTTGGAGTAGAGGGTAGGGCAGCGATGTCTTACCCGACGGCATCCATACCTTTCTTCCTCGTTCCTACACAAAGACGATGTTTAGCAACTCCTGTTTAAGCAACGGCTAATTTTGAAGAGGAGGCTCTGCCAAATTCGTGTTGTAAGTAATCGACTGCGGTTTGCCGATCGCAATGTTGTTGGCTGCAAAGGCTTGCCGCACGCGTAACCGGAACTCGCGTCCAACGCTCCACTGTTGCATAGGCGCGGTTTTAAGCCAAACGCGCACTAACATGCCTGTGTGGGATAAATCATCAATGCCCAAGACTTCGGGTGCTTCGAGTAGACGATCGCGCCAGTCAGGTTCCTGATACATCTGCTGCGAGACTTGACGCAACACCTCGAGCACGTGTTTGGGGTCATTGTCGTAATCCACCACGATAGAAAAATCTACACGTGACCAGAGACGGGTCAGATTGCTGACGTTCATGATATTGCTGTTGGGAATGGTGATGAGTTGACCTTCACCATTGCGCAACTGAGTCACACGCAGGTTCAGATTCTCGACCAGCCCGCTGTTCTCTCCAATTTTGATCACATCGCCCACAGCAAACTGATCTTCGAGCAAAATCAAGCAGCCGTTGACCAGATCTTTGATCAAGCTTTGCGAACCAAACGAAATGGCTAAACCAATAATGGCCCCACCTGCCACGATCGAACTGGTCGGCACATCAAATAGATCGAGTGTCCAAATAATGCCAATAACAACCAAACCAAAGGTGGCAAGCCCTTTGAGGGCTTCTGCAATGGTGGTGCTTCTGAGGGCAACACGTTGGGCTTCTGCCAGTGGGGTGAGTGGATTGACCTTCCAGGAATGCAGCAGGCGATCGATTAAACTTCTGCTAATGCGGATGGCTAAACTAATGCCAAACCAAATCACAATTAATGCTAAAGGTGTTGCCCAAATGTAATTACTCCATCGCATCAGCAAGGGAATGATGGAAATAATGCGGGCAATGCCGATATACCACATCAAGATGAAAATCCAGAGCAGCGCCCACTTGAGAAATTTGTCAATATCTAAGCGACGCTTCACGCTGAATTGATGGTGCAGGACGGCTAGAAATTGCGATCGGCGATCGGCAATCTCTCTCGCTTCGGTTTCTTCACCTGCAATCGCCTCTGATGCAGTCGCCTCTGATGGAACTGTCTCTGATGGAACACTGAGTTCTGATTGAGGCGCTTCTTTCGCTGCTACGGTTGCCGAGGGCACAGGATGAGTAGCCGCCGTTAATTGTGCTTGATACTGGCTCTCCAGAATTTGTTGCCTACGGGTCAAAAGCCGTCGCAGAAGCCAAATGACAGCACTGGCAAGCAGCAATCCCAGCAAGATTTGCAACGCTTGTTTGATTCGCTGAGCAATGGCTGCCGGTGTTGCTAACTGCGCGAGTCGAGTGACTTCATTTTGAAGAATCGTTTGCCATGCCTGGGCTAATTCGTCCGGGGCTTTACCATTAAAGTCAGCATCGGGTTCTGTGACCGTTACAAGTCGAATCGGGCGAGAAGATTGATCGTCGCTAATTTGAATAATCGGTTGCTTTTGAAGGGTGGCGATCGTCACGACGGGTGTTTGTTTGGCATAGATAGTGCGACCGAGAACCCGCCACAGCCGCTCATTCACTTCCTCTGCCCGCACTTCCACCGGCAGCAAGCCATCCGGGATTTTATCTCGATTCAAAATTGTCGGAGAAGTCACTTCAAACAACTCTTTACCGTCCAGCGGCGATTTGATAGCAGCAGTTTCATATTCTCCCTGACGGCTAACCTCCGCTGGAGGACTGAAGGCGCTATTCGCCGCACCAGAGGGCAGCGAAGGCAGTTGACTCTGGACGATCGCACTCCAACCCAGCGCCCAACAAATGGTGCAGAGGCTGATTAAGGCAAAGCGGATCATTGTCCTGCTCAGACGATGCATTGACAGTCTACGCATAGGTCGCTCAGACGAAAAACACTGACTGAAGTGAACTACGAAGCAAGCTGTAACGTAACCCCACTTGACTCAAAAGCTAGAATCGGTTCCTGCGATCGCTCCAGTTGCCCGCGTCGCAGGAACCTCGAAACTTTTCGACCCCATTGATCACAATCCGACCGCTACGCCGATCAATGGTGACACGCGGAGAATTTAACGCATTCATCCGATATTTGCCTGTAATCTGATCAGGTGTGATGTTGAGGTCGCTGAGGTTCCACCATCCGTTAGACCCACGCGAATTGATCGGTGCAATGAGCTTTCCGGTGAGATGAATTTTACCCTGGGCACCGCGGATATCGACTTGAACATCGGAATCAAAATCGTCGGTTGATGCTTCTAGGCGGCTGCGCTGGACGTATCGCTGGCGGCGATCACTCCATTCGTAGCTATCTTGGCTTTCGAGACTTGGTTTGCGACCTTCGCCGTAGCAAATCAACGTCAGATTCTGACTGGATGAGGTGCGGTCTTCACCGTCAGATGTAGCCTGTTCCCGCAGATAGCGATCGATTGCGGTCCGAGCTTCACGGATGTCTCTCGCACTACAAGAGCGACCATTTTGCAGCAGTGTTCCTTGCGGGTTAAAAAGCACAGTGCAGCCACTACCTGAAGACAACCTCGTCACGCTCAAATTGCCATTGTTCATTGGCTCAATGGCAGCTTGAGCATTCACAGACCTCGCCCCAGTGAGCGCGGACAAACTCAGTATGACAGGAGCTAGAATTCGCAGGGTTTTCATGAATTAGAGCCGATTGATTTGGATATTGTAGTGAGCTGAAGACTTGCTACCGCTGCATTCTACTCTCTATCCGCCCTTGCAGACGTGCCAGATCCTCTCGCCAACTGATGCGCCTTTTGTGAATAGTGAGTTCGTTTGGTGCCTGAACGATCGTCCTTAATAACCGATGATGTATTCTTACAGTCAGAGAAATGAATGCGATGATCAATAGAGTGAAACGATGACATTATCGGATTCAGCCGTGAAGCCTGACGGACTCAGAGCACAATGCGCCAAGAGCGGCGGAACACTGAATAGGTCGCCGCTGGACTGCGACGCTTACGTCCTTAGCGCTCGATTGTTGTCGGCGCTTCGGACAAGGTTCAAGGAGAACAGGTAACGTATGAAAGTGAAGAATCTACGCGAATCACCGCTCGTACAGAGTGCCACCGAAGCCAGACGGCACACCTATTGGTGGCTGGCAGCGATCCTGATCTTCGTCGTGGGTGTTATCGGCGTTGGCTCTGTGGTCGGAAAGCTGTACGGAATGCTCATTCCAAACAAGCCCGGCTCGTTCGCCGCTCAGGGGATGGAGTTTTTTACCAACGGTGCGGCGCTGCTAGCACTGTGGCTCTGGCTGCGCTTCAGGGAGCAGCGATCGTTCGCGTCGGTCGGCTTTCGTGGCGGTGGGGCACTGCCGAAGTTTGGCATTGGTCTGGTCATCGGCACCGGGATGATCATCCTGACCATGCTGATTCTGAGCGTCACGGGTCAATACCAGATCGTGCCTGCACCACCGAACACCCTCAGCGGTACAGCGGCACTCTTGCCCGTGCTCGCGCTAGTGATTAGACTTCCTGCATGAATCAGATTTTGCCCCCCAGCCCCCCAAATTTGGGGGGCATCAGTTTTAGCTTCCCCCAAACTTGGGGGACGGGAGGGGGCTTTTAAGTATTCGCGCAGGAGGTCTATTGTGTGGACGATGCAAAGCTCGACCGAGGAAATCTTGATGCGTGGCTATCTGCTCCAGACCAGCGCGCTGCAGTTACCTGGGTGGCTCGCCATCCTAATCGGTGGCCTCATCTTTTCGGGGGTTCACTTGCTTGAAGGGCTTTTGCCGGTCGCCTTCGTAAACATCATCCTGTATGCGACCTTGGCGAGCTTTGTGGCGCTGCGGCAGGGCTCGCTATGGATGGTCTGCGGCATTCACACAGGCTGGAACTGGTTCCAGGGTAATGTCTTCAACGTGCCGGTGAGTGACAACCCCTACGCGACTGGCATCTTCCACTTCAGACCTGTGGAAACGTCCCCAGAGTGGCTCAACGGCGGCAGCTTTGGTCCAGAGAACAGTCTAGTGGTCACGACCGTTTGGGGCATCGCCACCATCCTGGCATATCGCTATTTTCGCACTCGGTAAGGCTTCGCTTTCTGTCTTTTCACCGACTGCTGTATCAATGAAGCTTGCACGATGTTGGCAGGTGAGGTTTTTGATCCACATCTCGATCTACCCTCGCAGATGCGCCAAATCCTCTCGCCAACTTGATGACCAGCGAATTGGCTTCGACCTTTTCGTCATGCCGGATGCGCCTTTTGTGCAGGTAGGTTCGTTTGGCACCTGAACGATCGTCCTGAACAACCGATGATGTATTCTTGCAGTCAAAGGAATCAATGCGGTGATCGATAGAGTGAGACGATGACAGAGAGGAGACAGGAAGCCTTATTCGATGCAGATGCAGATGATCCCTCCGATGGCTCATTTAGGGCGGGGATTCAATGGGTCACTCAGCACAACCGCAGGGTGCGTGATGTCATTTTCGACTATGCCTTGGGAGCCGCTGTAATTGGGCTTATTCCCACTCAAAGGTTGCTCCTACTTCAGCTTCTCGCGGTGCTCATTTTGATTGTCAAGATGAGACGACACATCCGATCGCTCTGGGGCTTTCCCAAAGGGCATGATCTTTTAGCGTTTGTTGGCAGTTGGTTCGGCAGTTTGGGATCTTTGGCGATCGCCTTGATGGCCTGGTTAACGGTATTGGTGATTGGAGTCTATGTGCCGTATGTAGACAGTTTGGCGCATGGGGCAGCCTTCGCGACGCTGACCTGGGCCGAAGGACAGGTAACCAGTCAGTTCTACTTTGGGAGTAAACGGCTGGATCAACTCGCTTACCAACGATCGAGCCAGCCTCCTCACCCTCAGCGGAGATCCGATCATGGCTAAGTTTAAGCGCCGACAAGTTCTATTGGGTGCAGTCACAACTGGAGCCGTGGCATCCGTGGGCACAGACTATTGGCAAAACCAGCGCGATCGCCAGCATCAGGCCCGGTTGGAATCTCTGGCAGCCGCACAACACGACTCAGATAGTTTGCTCAAACAGGCGTTTCAACAAGATGCCACAAGCGCTAAAGAACTTCGTCAAATTACCGCTACGTTGCGTCTGACACCGCCAAAGATTCCTTATAATCGTGAGCATTCCAAATTGCTCATTCAATGCAGCAAACTAGCCACCCAGCAATACTTGAAGGGCAAAATTGACCCTGCTTACGATGGCACGTTGACCTCGCTTCCGGCTTATCGGTCTAATCTTGATCGCTACAGATTGGTGACTGTCTTTAAGGGAGTCGAAGAGGAAATTGAGGAGACCGTGGATGTGGATGTGCCTGTTGGCGGAGATCCCGTACAACAGCAGGCGGAGCAAACAGAAGCAAGCCTGCAACAAACGGTTCGAGAAGCGGTGAAGCTCAAGCGTAAGATTCCAGTTTTTTTCGGGTTTGTCTTAAGCTCGGATACCGACAGCCTGATGGTGTTTCGAGGAACCCAACGCAATACGGAGTGGATTGACGATTTAACGGCGCTGCAACAGGAGTATCAAGGTGCTGATGGCAAGTCTCATGGCAGGATTCACGAAGGGTTTATGAGTGTCTATCAAGAGATTCTGAACCCTCTACCGACAACCGTCGCCCAGCAGTTGAATCGATCGCGTCCCTGTTACATTTGTGGGCACAGTCTAGGCGCAGCCCTCGCCACGTTAGCCGCGATCGAGATTGCCTTGCATGTTCCGCAACTGCGATCGTCCCTTCAGCTTTATACCTACGCTGGTCCGCGAGTCGGCGATCCAACGTTTGCTGAATTTCATAGTCAACTGATTCCCAATCATTATCGAGTCGTGAATCTAGCCGATGTGATTCCCCTCGTCCCACCGACGAAGTTAAGAGATACGTATGTGCATATTGGGCAGGAATGGTCGTTCCTTTCTCAAAATGGGGATGTTTTGCCGAATCATGTCGTTGATACCTATCGCAACGCGATCGATCAAGCATTAGAAAACCATACCGCCAAGACCTACGTGAACTTGGTGCGCGATAGTTAATTGAAATGCTCAGTACCTTTTTAACACTACCAAATTCTACATTGAGAAAATAGAGGCAACTGTTTCAGTGTGAAACGTCCTTTAGATGGCTTTCACGAGTTGTTTCAGTGTGACTGTTTCCGAACTTCTAAGGTCTAATGATGGTTGGGCGAATCCACCTGCGATCGCTCAACGAAAAGGTACCAATTGTGACGAGATTTGTGGCATTCTTATGACCTTAGTAACAGAGGGCATTCATGATCCAGTTGATACTGTTGCTGCTAGGGGCAAAGCCACTTCGCAGGTATTGGAAGGTCTTTGTGGTGGCTGCGATCGCCAGCCTGGTTGTCGGTCTCATCTTCATCACGGATCAATTTGATGCTGAGATCACGATTGCCACTGACCTGATTGGCGTTGCCTTGGTTGTTGAAGGAGTGGCGCGGTTGCTTCGCCTTGCTGCGATCGGGTTTCCCAATGCGACCCTGCCGGTGATCAAAGCGCTCGGCTTCTTTGTCCTGGGGTTCATGGCAATCAACATCCCCTGGGATGACAACATTGTCGCTACGATCGTGATTGGGGCAGTATTGCTGCTAGATGGAATTTTCCGGCTTGCCTCGGCATTTTTTGTGCGGTCAGCCTATTGGCAACACTCGGCAGCGATCGCCGTTCTAGAACTCATTTTGACAGGGCTGATCTGGGCAACCTACCCCATCCCTCACCGCAACACCGTACCGTTTTGCATCGGGGTAGCACTTCTGTTCGCAGCCTGGAATCTGTGCCAACTTGGATTGCAGTTACGCCAACTCTCGCCCGGTGCCTCAATTACAGACCTACCCTTATTTGCAGGCCCTAACTGGCATTCACGGGGACTCCTGTATCCCTCCCAGGCAGATGCTGTCATGGAGAACCATGACGATCCACTGACCGTTCATATCTGGACTCCTATCATTTCAGCGACCGCTGCCCAGCCGCGACCGATTGTTGACCGTTATATTGCCGCGATCGACAAAAATGGCGTGGTTTCAACCGGACACGCCGCGATGTCATTGCCGCCCGACCTTTACATCAGCCTGGTTGCGGAGGATGATGTGGATCATTCACCGACAGAATTTACCCACTTGCTACGATCGGGGGCAGAAAACGACACACCGGGCAAGTTTCAACCCTCACTGGCAGTCGAATCAGCCGAATGGAAACCGCCAGACCGGAATATCCACTTTCACCACTACAATAGTGCGGCATTGCGTTCGTTCTTCGAGATTTACCATCAAGATCACACCTACAATTTGACCCGCCGTAACTGCTCCACGACCGTCGCTTTGTCGCTAGATGCGGCGCTCGAAGGAGTGCTAGGCACCGCTTCCCCCTGGAAAACCATACTGCGTCTGCTGAGCGATCCAGCAATGTGGCTACTCACGTTGTGGCGAACCGCAGCCGAGTCAATGACCTGGACACCTGGATTGGTGCTGGACTACACGCAGACCTTGCAGCAAGTATTGGAGGGCTATCAGGAGCGCTGGTTTGTTCGCCTTTGGAAAACCTGGCAGGACTTCTTATCACGCCGTCGATCGCAAATTAGAGAGGGTCATACAACTCGATCGTCCATTCCTGCGATCGCCTCGATTGTAGTGACTGCCACTATCTTTGGATTAACTTATGGATTAAGCGCCCCGCTGCTGGCATTAAGCCTGACTCAGATGGGATATGGCGAAAGCTTTATCGGTGCAAATGCGGCAATGCAAGCGATCGGGGTGTTAGTGATTGCGCCCTTTTTACCGAATCTAACCTGGCGAACGGGTCCCAAACTGCCGATTACGGTGGCACTGCTGTTGGCGGCTGTGGCACTTGCATCATTTCCGTTTCTGCCATTCGTCTGGCTCTGGTTTCCCTTGCGGATCGCGCTGGGTGCGGCCTCTGAAACCTTGTTTGTGATGTCTGAAACCTGGCTCAGCCAACTCAGTCCCGAAAATGCTCGTGCCCGCACAATGGCAATCTATAGTGCCTGCGTCTCTTTGGGCTTTGCGCTGGGTCCGATCATTCTGACGCTGGTTAGCACACAGGGCTGGTTGCCCTATGTGTTGGGAGGTAGCATCTCGCTGGTGGCACTGCTGGCGGTGGCAATGCCCTGGGTACAGGCTCCTCCATTTGAGCGTCCCTCCTATCCAAATCCCTGGCGTTATGTTGCCTTGGTGCCTGTGGCGATCGGGGCAGCTTTGGTGAATGCGGCATTAGAGACAGCGGGAATGTCGTTCCTACCGCTCTATGCGATGCGTGCAGGTTGGAGTGAACAATCGGCAACGTTACTGCTCTCTGTTTTGTTATTGGGGGCAATTCTGCTGCAACTACCGATCGGCTGGTGGGGCGATCGGCTGAACTGGCGCAAGTTAGTTATTGGTCTGGGATTGGCTTCTGTGGCAGGAGCACTATTTTGGCCCTACGCGTTCCATAACCAATTCCTCGCCTATGCGATTCTCTTTATCTGGGGTGGACTCTTCGTTGGCATTTACACCATCATGATGGCGGTTGTGGGCAGCAAGTTTCAGGGGGGCGATCTGGTCTCGGTTTATGCAGTGCTGTCAGTTGCCTGGGGCGTGGGTGCGCTGGTGGGTCCAAGTGGGGCAGGGTTGGCAATGGAATTATCTCAGCAGGGTCTGCCTATTTTTGCGGCGATCGCCTGCGGGTTATTTACCGGGTTAGCAGTCCTGTTTCGACGGAGGGCATAGAGATGCAGACAGGACGATCGGTAACAAACATGAAAATAGTGTGGGTCATCGTGAACAAAGCCATCCAGCCTTTGAAGAACGCTGTTGTCCTTTCAACCCTTGTCGTGTCTGGAAGCATTCTGACTCAATCCCCCCTTGCGGCGATCGCGGCTCCAACGAGGGTCTCTACCTGTCCAAATGTTTCGCGTTCTGACGGTGTGAAAACCTATGACGTGATTGTGTTTGGCGATCAGGTTCCGGGAGTGATGACAGCGCTTCAGGTCAAGCGCGAACTGAAAAAGCGCAACCAGGCGGCGCGAGTCGCGTTGATTACTGAAGGCAATGTCAGCACAGGCATTGGCGGGCATCTGGTGCGCGGCGGTTTGGCGTATCTCGATCGTAATCAGGTTCCCCGCGATCTGCGATCGCAGATGGGGGCATTTGCGGCGGCAAGTTCACTCTACCAGGAGTTTTTGACGATCACGGGCACCCAAACGATCGCCCTCGATCGTCTGACCGCTAATGCTGCTTTCAAGCGCATCCTGGCGCAGGAAAAGGTGGAGGTGATTGGCAACGTCACCCTGCAAGCGGTGACAACCACACCCAAAACGGTTTGCTCGCTCACCACCGCCAACAACGGCACCTTTGCAGCGCAGCAGTTCATTGATGCCACTCAGGGCGGCAAGTTTGCCAAACTAGCGGGAGTTCAGCTACTACCAGGCTTTGCAGCATTAGGCTTACCCGATAGCAGCCTCAGCGTGGGCTTGGTGTTTGAAACCTATGGTTTATCAATCTCCCAACTCCAGCAAATTGAAGCAACCTTGATCCGGCGCTTGCAGAATCCAGCCGATCAGGTGGCGCAGCAATGGTTAAAGGTTGCGAGTGGCGACGACCCGGAACACCGACAGACAATTTTGGCAAGCTTGACCAATGCGGCTGGAGAGCCGCTCACACTCTATCAATCAACGGCTGATTCGGCAGATGGGCGATCGCTGGCACTCTCGACCGCTTTTCATGGCAGTACCAACACCGAAATTTTGAATGCTAAAGCAACGCTGGATCGAGCCAATATCGCAGTCTTGAAGGATCGGCTTAGTTTCAACGCCGTGCTGTTTTATGTGGATGCGAAGCAGGCGATCGCCTTGAGTGATGGGGGAGCCAAACCGGAAGCTTATATGCTGGACTTTGCGACGCAGGTACAGTCGTTTTTTCGGGGGTTAGGGGCGAGTCGCGTTGACGTGATGAGCGAGGTGTATATTCGCAGCACGGATCAAATTGCCAATCCCGTTGAAGAACTCTCCGCGACTCAGATGACTAAAGGCGGCGTTCCGGCTGCGGAGGCATTGGGCACGTTTTCTTACCATCTAGATGTGCGCGGCGGCATCAAAGGACTGGGTGCGCGAGCCGCAACCGCTGGCATCAAAAGTATTAATTTTCAATATATGCCAACGTTTAACTATGGTTTTCGCCACACGTTGCCCAAAGACCGGGAGAATCTAGCCGTTTTAGGTCCAGCGGCTGGCTATGGGGGACTGGGCGAAGCAGCCGGACGCATTGTTGAATTTAATGTTTCGGTCGGCGAAGGGTTGGCAATCGCCGTTGCCAAAGCCATCACGGAACGGCGATCGTTGCATTCCATTCAACATCGCGAAGTAAGGCAGGCGCTAGGCTTTACGCCAACCGTTTATGGCCGACCAACCGCAAGTTTTTACACGGTCTTTCAATTAGAAGAAACACTCAAACCAGCGGCACGGGTGGCGCGGGTGGCTGCGCTGCCATCCCGTAGCAATATTGATGGCGTTCCTCTGGTACAAGTGAGTTCGGCTCAAGCCAGCTTAAATAAAGGCATTCAGCACAGCAAAACAGGACATTACTTTGCAGCGATTCAAGCCTACACGCAAGCGATCGCCCATGACCCTAACCCGCTCACTTACTACAATCGAGGCGTTGCCCTGTCGCTGCTGCACAAATACGAGGCCGCCATTGCCGACTACACGACTGCGATTCGGCTGAAACCTGACTTTGTGGCTGCTTACAAGAATCGCGGGTTAGTTCATATTCAATCACCTCACCATCTTAAAGAAGCCGTCGCTGACTACAATCAAGCCATCCAACTCAATCCCCAAGATGCCACCAGTTATCTTGGCAAAGGGTTCGCTCTGGCACTGCAAGGCCATCGTCAGGAAGCCATTGCTTCGTTAACTCAGGCAACTATCCTGAAGCCAAATTTAGCGATCGCGTATTTTGTGCGAGCCAGTGTCTACCGGGATCTGCGCGATCGTTCTGCCGCACTGATCAATTATCAGCAAGCCGCCACGCTTTACCAGCAGCAGCATAACCTATCAGCCTACCAAAACACTCTGGGGACGATTGATGAACTCAAATGACTCTGAGGCGAGGCTGAATGCAGAACTTGATTTTGGGTCGGAGCGAAGACCTGCCGATCGATGGCTAGATGGGTGAGAAATACTTCGATTTCAGCTTTACCCACCTCCTTTGTTCGCCTACGAAAGGAATCCGAAAATATGCGGAAAGATTCTTGCTATTCAGCTTAAACGGCGTATTATGCGGAAATAATCGGCATAAGTGGTGATTTGGGATCTTAGGCGGAATCGTTCTGCCTATCCACCCAATATGGGATCTTAGGCAGAAAGTTTCCGTCTATTAATTGTTAAACCGCAACCAGTCAGGGGAATACTACTTAGGTACGTTCACGCGGCTTGAGCCGAAAGGGGTGAATAATGGTTGACCCTGTATCAGTTATCGTTGGGGCTATTACTTCTCTAATCTTGCCCAAGGCAGCGGAGAAGTTTGGCGAAAAACTGGGCGATGTGACTCTTGAAAAGAGTGCTGCTTTAGTTCAAGCAGCACGTCAAGCAGTACACAACAAGCTAGAAAAGTCAAATAGTGTAGGTCTCTTGACAAGAGCAGAAGAGAAGCCGACAGAACACAATATTAGAGTTTTAGAGGCTGAAATCATTGGTCAAGTGGAAGATGATCCACAATTTGCAGCGCAATTAGAAGCCCTAGTAGACCAAGCATCTAGACAGTCTTCTTCGTTTCAAATTTTTCTTGATGGACTACGAGCCAAAACCCTTGAATTAGATAAATTAAGCCAAGTTAGTGAAGGTAAAGATAAATCTGAGCAAATTGGGGGTCGCAACTGGCAAGTTCAGAATGTAAAAATTGGCGATGTTTCAATGGAGTCTCGAAATGACAGCTAATCAGTCAGATGACTATCAAACCCTCAATGAACTTGGTCAACAATGCAATTTAGCTGGTCAATATCAACAAGCAATTGAATTATTCAATCAGTTATTGGGGAAATCTCGATCAACAAAGAATCATTATGCTGAGATTGATGCTCTAAATGGTTTGGGACAGAGCTATTCTTTTCTGACAAAAAGGAGACAATCTAAAGAATGCTTTGAGAGAGCCTTAAAGTTTGCAAGAGATTTAGACCATAGATTGGGAGCGGTCGTTGCACTTATTGGGCTAGGTAATTACCATTACTCTCTAAATGATTATGAAACTGCATTATCCCTACTTCAAGAAGCTCTACGGGTTAGTCAATTTATAGACGACAAAAAGCAGCAATGCCAAGCTTTACAAGCAATTTCTTATATTTATGCTTCTAAACAAGGTTTTGAGGAAGCGTTATCTTTAGCTGAACAGTCTCTTCAGCTAGCCAGGGAGTTAGGAGATGCTTCTGAAGAAGGACATTCTATTTCATTGTTAGGATCGGTATATAAGGCACTAAAAGACCATGAAAGAGCTTTAAATTACTTTAATCAAGCAATAGCTATTGCTCAGAGTGTAAGTGAACCACGAGCGGAAGGTAGAAACACTTTACAAATAGCAATTTGTGATTTTGAGAGACAAAGCTTTGAGCAAGCCCTACATCACTGCCATAAGGCACTTTCAATCAGTCAGAGTATATGTGATCTGATTGGTGAGTTTAATAGTTACTGGATGTTCGGCTCTATTTACCTTAATCTTCAAAATTACCAGTCTTCTTTAGAAGCCTATGAGAAGCAACTAGAAGTATCCAAAAAAATAGACGGATATTCAGAAACATCTACTGCATTAACTAATCTAGCTACTTATTTTCTCAATAGGCAGAATTATTCAAGATCTATTGAATTTTATAGACAAAAGTTGGCATTGGTTCATGCAAACTCTGATAGAAAAGAAGAAGCTAGTACCCTTAGTCAAATTGGTACACTTGAAAATGGTTTAGCTGAGTACCGACAAGCGATCGAAAGTTTTGAGCAGCAATTAATCATTGTGCGAGAGCTTAATGATCGAACTTCAGAAGCAGGAGCATTAGGTAATATTGGTTTCTCCTATAAAGGATTAGGAGATCGTCAACGCGCTATTGAGTACTTCAAGCAATGGTTAGCAATCAGCCGTGAAATCAACAACCGAGCTTGGGAAAGTAGTGCATTAAGCCAGTTGGGAGAGGTTTATAATGCTCTGACTGAGTATCGACAAGCCATCGACAATTTCGAGCAACAACTAATCATTGTGCGAGAGCTTAATGATCGAACTTTAGAAGCAGGAGCATTAGGTAACATTGGGTTTTCTTATAAAGGATTAGGGGATTACCAACAATCGATCAGTTATTTTGAGCAATTTTTATCAATTAGTCGTGAAATTAACAACAGGATTTTAGAATCAAATGCTCTTGGTTTATTAGGAGATTGCTATGTCGCTCTTCAGCAGTATCAAAAATCGGCTGATTTTTATGAACAAAGACTACCAATAGCCAAAGAGTTAAACGATAGGGTTAATGAAGGTTACACTTTGGCATGGCTTGGAAATTGTAAAAAATTATTAGGAGAATATGATCAAGCCGTTAAGATTTTTCAGATGTGGTTGATAATTACTAGAGATACTGGTAACCGAGTAGATGAAGGTAGTGCTTTACAAAGTATTGCTGATAGCTACTTTGGATTACTTCAGTACAAAGAAGCTATCGAATTTTACAAACAAGCCTTGCCTATTAAGAGTGAAACACAAGGACAAAGTGCTGAAAAAAATATTTTAGAGTGGCTAGGTCGAAGCTATCAGACTTTGAAAGATTACCAAAAGTCAATAGAGAGCTTTGAAGCTTGGTTAAACCTTTGCAGACAGACCGAAGATCTAGCGCAAGAACTCAATGCAATGGGATGGCTAGCTAGTAGCTATAGATTACTAGGTCAATATAAGCAATCAATAACTTGTAGTCAGCAGCGTTTATCACTAGCCGAGAAAAATGGCGACTCTATAACTCAGTGTTTCGCCTTAGGCGAAATAGGAATGGCGTACTTTTACTCTCAGGAATATAAACAAGCTGTAGAAACTTTTGGCCAAGTTCTTCAACTTGCAAGACGGATTAGGAATCAAGAACGAGAGTCTAATGCGTTAGGTTGGCTGGGAGCTTGCTTCCATAGTTTAAAGGACTACTATAGAGCTATAGAATATCGTACTCTTCAACTTGATATTGCTCAAGAAATAGGTAACTTATCTGAAAAAGGTTACGCATTAAAGGATATTTCTTCGGCTTATCAGTGCATATATCAATACAGACAGGCTATTCAGTATGGTGAACTATGCCTGCCTATTGTTAAAGAGTTAAGAGATCGATCTCAAGAAGCAAGTTTATATCAAGGTTTGGCATTTAGCTATCAAAAGCTAAGTCAATTCAATGAATCTTCTAACTTTTATAATGAGGCTTTAAAGTTATACCAAGAGATAGAAAGCCGATTCGGTGAAAGTTCTGCATTACGAGGTTTAGGAAGTGTCTACCTCTCGTTGAGCCGATTCCAAGATTCAATTAAAAAGTATGAGGAAGCAGCAGAAATCTATGAAGATTTGGGTGATTCCCACTCAAACGCTTATTGCTTACAGTCTATTGGTAATGGATATCAGCAACTCAAAAACTATCTAAAAGCAGTAGAGCTATATGAGAAAGCTTTAGAAGTATTCAGAAAAAATAAAGATTTTTCAGGTGAGGCATATGTTTTAGCTGATTTAGGTAATGCTACTGCAAAAACAGGGCAGTATAAGAAATCAGGTCAGTTACTTCGACAAGCCTATGTGAAAATGCAGGAGTTGAAGGATCCAAACGGAGCCGCAATTTGTCTGGGTTTCCTAGCTTCTATTTTGATTGATCAAGGTCGATATACTCAGGCTTTAGATATTACTGACAAATGTCTTAAGCTATACGGGCAAATGAGCAATCCTTTTTTGGCTGCCTATTATGGATTTTTCTTAAAAGGAAAAATCTTGACTAGGTTAGACTCATCTCGTAGGAATGAAGCATTAGAGTGTTTACAAAGAGCTTATCAAATTTTGTATTCTGTAGGAGACAGAAACTACATCAATCAAGTTAGAGATGAATTGAAACGTTGTAACGTTCAAGTCTTACAAGTTGTTTTAGATGATAGTAGTATTGAGAACTTGTATATCAATCGTTTATCTCAAAAAGTCACTCAAACAGCGATTCAAGAAAACTATTTTAGTATTGAGGAAGCTCTTTTAGGCAAAGATGATGTATCGCTGTCAGCCGAACAAGTAGTTTTCAAAAACGTGACGGCTAATAGCATTATTATCGAAGAGTTAAGCCAAATTGTTGAGCAAACTTTCGTTGAATGTAATTATGTAATTAATAATGAGCGCATTGAATCGCTCTTGGAGAAAGCTGTTACCAAGATTGCCCCTGATGCAAACCCTGAAGTTAGGAGAAGGCTTGCAATTCAGGTGATTAGGCTATCTTTGGAGAGTGAATACTTATCCGTTACAGAAGAGCTGCGATCTGCTATTTTAGCCAAGCTAGGTGAAATGAGTATTCAAGAGTTTGAATCTCTCCTTTCCTCTAGCGAAGAATATAGGAAATTAAGAAAACGCTTTGGCTGGTTAATTGTAGGTGGTCAGTTAGATGGAAGGGTTGTTGGTATTGGTATTGCTGTAGTTGCGGGCACTGGCATTGCAATTGGTATTGGTATCACGTCAGCTTACTACAGGAAAATTATTGACGACCTAAAATCTGACGAAGAGTATAAGCCAGATGTCAAACCAAGTAGTGATCCCAATCCACAAGATTTTAGGGAATCAAGTTCCAACGATAGTGAAAGTTCATCTGGGAATCGTTCTAATTCTAATGAGGAACTGGCTAGACAACTTATGCTGATGCAATCTAGCTTGTTAAAAGCAACATCAGCAATTCCTGTTGAACCTAATCTTGAACCAAAGCAGGAAAAAGCGTCTACTACAAGAAGCAGTAGCCGTAATGAAGAACTATCACAAGGTCTATTAGCATCCAGTCGTGGCGGCGGTGGCGGCGGTGGCGGCGGTGGTGGCGGTGGTAGTCCTTCCTCTTCTACAAACAATGAATCATTGCAGTGGTTTGAAGATTTCTTCGGTAAGGGATCTTTAGATATTGACTTTGGAGATTTTGACTTCATACCAGTTGAGGTTTTTTCATCTGTTGTAGATGTGTTGGCTGAGGGAGTTATAGGAGGCATAGCTGAGGGCGTTGGAGAAGCTATTGGTGGTGCTATCGAGGGAGCAATTGGTGGATTATTTGAGTTTTAGTATTACAAGACGTTCCTTGTTGAGAAAGCAATCGTTATAACGGTCTAACAACCCCAATGCAGCGGACGGTTGAAAGTCGCTGGCGGTGAGTTTAGGGTTATCTACCGCCGCTGATTGGGAACGTTAGGTGTCTTTTTGCGAGGAGAATGCGCTGAATAGGTTATTTATCTCTGTGAGATCTTTACTGTAGGAAAGTCGAAGAGATGCCAACAACGTTTCTAAAAGGATCTTCCAAAAAGAACTAGGATCTAAAGTGAATGAAGAGTATGACTTTTCCTGAAAAGGCAGAATGAGATGGCAGATTCAACAGATGTCTTATTGAAACTTTGTGAGCAGAGATGGGCCGAGGTGAAGCAAGCAGAGGATCAGAGATCAGCTCTAAGTAACATTATTCTTCTTATTGCTTCAGCTATAGTAGGAATCTTTACTCAGAAAGGACTTGATAGGAACAATCTCCCGCTATCTCTGCTGCTTATTTTTCTGGGAGTTTATGGAGCGATCGGTGCTCGCAAATACCGAGAGCGCATTCATTACAGCTTGTCGATCATAAAACTCTATCGTGATAAGTTGGACAAGTTATATCCTGATGCACAAATTGAAGAACTGAGGATTCAAGCAAAAGAGTTTCATGAAAAGCGTCACCCATTTATGACAAAAATTTATCCTAATCAGCTTTGGGTGGCGCTTCATACATCAATCGCTATCGCTGGCTGCATTCTCACAATTTTCATCGTAAGTTTATGATGAAGAAGCTTAGGAATAATACTGAAGATTATTCAGACACCTAACAATCGCGCTGCACCGGAACGTCTCAACATGGTCGGCTGTGTTGCAAAGGTGATCTGCGTCCGGTCAGCGCGACCGTTAGCACTTATTCTTGCCCTGTCTCTACCGTTAGCAGAGTTAAGAAAAGGGGAAGCTTCTCCTCAAAAACTGCTCTGTTGCTCAATTAGTCAGGGGTGCAAATACCATTAGCCCCATTGCGTCTCGTGTAAGA
>JAESFU010000505.1_pt1 | contig 19581 bp, 21 predicted proteins | sample 9269461 | NCBI WGS metagenome assembly JAESFU01 (sample SAMN14502556, study PRJNA617107) | algae metagenome | isolation source: Stenomitos rutilans HA7619-LM2 and co-occurring heterotrophs from cave walls | place: USA: Waikapalae cave, Hawaii | collected 2009-07-28
TGGCGCCGCCGGCCTTGGCCAGCGTCATCGTGATCGCCGCCGTCAGCGTCGTCTTGCCGTGGTCAACGTGACCGATCGTGCCGATGTTGCAATGCGGCTTGGTGCGTTCGAACTTTTCCTTGGCCATGGCCAAATCTCCTTGACCGCCAGCGGGCGGATTGGTTCGTCAAAATATTGGAGCGGGTAGACGGAATCGAACCGACATATTCAGCTTGGAAGGCTGCTGTACTACCATTGTACTATACCCGCGCGGAGACCGCCTCGGCGGTTCAGCCTCGGCAGCCGGCCCGATATGGGGACCGGTTCGTCGTTTCGAAAGCGCGTGGTGGGGGAAGTAGGACTCGAACCTACGAAGCTTACGCAGGGGATTTACAGTCCCCCCCCTTTGCCACTCGGGACATTCCCCCAGCGCGTTTTCGAACCGTCGGACCGATGCGTCCTCATGCCTTTCGGCCTCGGGCGCAACAAAAGCTCTACGTGTCTTGCGTCGCCTGGTTTAGGAGGGGCGCCAGACCCGAAAGCCCTCAGGGCTCCAAATCGGAGGGCGTCTTATAGTGTCGAGAAATCCAGAACGCAACGACCGGAAATCGGGTAAAAAACCGACCTTCGGAAAGAGCTCTTCGCCCCGTGCGGACGGGCCCCGCAAGGAGGCCAAGCCGCCGCGTGACGCCGGTCCGGACCGCAGCGGATGGAATCCCAATCCGACGCCCAAGCCGTTCGATTCGCGGCCCCGTCCTTCCCGGGCGAAGGCGGATGCCGACAACTTCGTCTGGGGTCGCCATCCCGTGCTGGCGGCCCTGGCCAATCCCGCCCGCAAGGGCATGGGCCGTCTGCTGGCCACCGAGGATCGCGCCGCCGAACTGACGAAAGGCGACCTGACCCACGGCCACAAGATCGAGATCATCGACGTCCAGGCGCTGGACCGCATGCTGCCGCCCGGGGCCGTGCATCAGGGCTTGGCCTTCAAGGTCCAGCCGCTGGAGGGCGTCGCGCTGGAAGACATAGCCGGTGACGGCGGCATCATCGTCATGCTGGATCAGCTGACCGACCCCCAGAATGTCGGGGCCATCTTCCGCTCAGCCCTGGCCTTCGGGGCCAAGGGCATCGTCGTGCAGGATCGCCACTCCCCCGCCCTGGCCGGTGCCTTGGCCAAGGCCTCGGCCGGCGCGACCGAGCGCTTGCCCTGTGCCCGCGTCACCAACCTCAGCCGCGCGCTCGAGACCCTGGCCGACATGGGCTGGCGCGCCGTCGGCTTGGACGGCTCGGCGGACCAGACGCTGGAACAGGCGCTGGACGCCCGCCCCACCGTCCTGGTCATGGGCTCCGAAGGCGACGGCATCCGCCGCCTGGTCGCCGAACACTGCGACGCGCTGGCCAGAATCCCCATGCCCGGCGGTTTCGAGAGCCTGAACGTCTCCAACGCGGCGGCGGTCGCCCTCTACGAAGCGTCGAAGAAACAGACCGGATAATCACTGCGGCCAATCCCCTTGGCGCATCCGCCGCACCCCGCTAGAGAGCGAAAATGGAATTCGCAGAACTGTTTACCCCCGAAGCCCTGGCCGCCCTGGGTCAGGTTTTGATGATCGATCTGGTCCTGGCCGGCGACAATGCCGTGGCCGTGGGCCTGGCCGCTGCCGCCCTGCCCGCCGAACAGCGCCGCAAGGCCATCCTGATCGGCCTGGCCGCCGCCGTCGTGATGCGGATCGGCTTTGCCCTGATCACAGTGCAGTTGCTGGCCATCGTCGGCCTGCTTCTGGCGGGTGGCGTCCTGCTGATGTGGGTCTGCTGGAAGATGTGGCGCGAACTGCGCGAACAGGCCACCCACGACCAGGCCGAAGCCGAGGCCGAGCTGGAACTGGCCATGCAGATCGAGCACGGCAAAGGCCCCAGCCCCGAGGAACTGGGCATCAAGCGCAAGAGCTTCGGTGCCGCCCTGCTGCAGATCATGATCGCCGACGTCACCATGTCGCTGGACAACGTTCTGGCCGTCGCGGGCGCCGCCCACGACCACCCCTGGATCATGGTCTTCGGCCTGGTCCTGTCGATCGCCCTGATGGGTGTGGCCGCGACCTTCATCGCCAAGCTGCTGACCAAGCATCGCTGGATCGGCTACGTCGGCCTGATCATCGTCCTGTACGTCGCCCTGCACATGATCTGGGACGGAGCCCGCTCAGTCATCGTCCGCACGGACCGCATGGCCGAGTTCAACAACGCCGCCCCCGCCTGGCTGGACATCACGCCCGAGGAAGAGGCCAAGCACCTGAAGGGCGTTCGCACCGAGGACAGCGCCCTGCCCGCCCCGGCGACACCACAGCCGTCGGCGGCCCCGCCGGTGACCACCCCGGTCCCTGCCTCCGAATAAAAGAAAGGCCCGGAGCGATCCGGGCCTTTTTTGTTGCCGTAATACTCGGCGTCAGCTGTCGCTGCCGCCAAACCGTTCGGACCACTCCGCCACTTGGCTGTCCTCGATCTTGGTGAACAGCACGGCGGCGGCGGCCACGGTCTGACCGCGCGGCAGCTGGTCCAGCAGGGGTGCATCGGCGTCGGGCCAACTCAGATCCGTCGCCCCGACCGTGGCCGCGATCCTGGCCGCCGTCTCCGGCATGACCGGCGCGGCCAGACGCGCGAACAGGGCCACAAGATTCAGGCCGGTCCGCACCGCCACGCCCGAACGCTCGACATCCGTCTTGAACGCCGTCCAGGGCGCGGCTTCCTGCAGATACTCATTGCCCAGCACCCAGACGGCACGCAGCGCCACCGCCGCCTTGCGGAACTCCATGGCCTCGAACTGGGCCGTAGCTTCCGCGATGCCGGCCCGCATGTCGGCCTCCAGCTTGATCTCCAGCGGCCCAAGTTCACCGCCATCCGGCACGGCACCCTCGAACTTGCTCTCGGCGAACTTGACGATCCGGTTGACGAAATTGCCCAGCACATCGGCCAGATCCTTGTTCGTCGTCGACTGGAACTGCTCCCAGGTGAAGGCCGCGTCCGAATGCTCGGGGCCATAGGCCGTCAGATGCCAGCGCCAGATGTCGGCGGGCAGCAGCTCCAGCGCCTGATCCATGAAGACCCCGCGCTTCTGGCTGGTCGAAAATTTCCCGCCATACCAGTTCAGCCAGTTGAACGCCTTCAGCGTATCGACCGTCTTCCACGGCTCGCCCGAGCCGAGGATCGTCGCCGGGAAGCTGACGGTGTGGAAGGCGACATTGTCCTTGCCCATGAACTGGACGTAGCGGACGTCGTCCGCCGCCTCGTCCGTCCGCCACCAGTCGCGCCAGGTCCGGCCCGTCGCATCGGCCCATTCCTCGGTCGCGCCGATGTATTCGATCGGGGCGTCGAACCAGACGTAGAAGACCTTGCCCTCCATGCCCGGGCGGGGGGCGCCATCAGGCCCCACCACCGGCACGCCCCATTTCAGGTCGCGCGTGATGCCGCGGTCGATCAGGCCTTCGTCCAGATGCTTGTAGGCGATCGATTTGGCCAGCGGCTGCCAGTCGGTCTTTGAATCGATCCAGGACCGGATGTCCTCCGCCAGCTTCGTCTGCAGCAGATAAAGATGCCGCGTATCGCGCACCTCCAGATTCCGCGAACCCGACACCGCCGAATAGGGATCGATCAGGTCCGTCGGGTCCAGCAACCGCCCGCAGTTGTCGCACTGATCGCCCCGCGCCCCGACGTGGCCACAGTGGGGACAGGTCCCCTCGACATAGCGGTCGGGCAGGAATCGCGCGTCGTCGACGGAATAGATCATCCGATCCACCCGCTCCTCGATCAGGCCGCGCTCCTCCAGCACCCGCGCGAAATGCTGGGTCAGGCGCTGGTTGGGCGCATTCGAGGACCGGCCGAACCAGTCGTAGCTCAGGCCGAAGGCCTGGCCCGCCGCCTTCTGGATCTCGTGCTGTTCGTCGCAATAGGTGCGCACATCCTGACCGGCGGCGGCGGCGGCCAGCTCGGCCGGTGTGCCATGCTCGTCGGTGGCGCAGATGTAGAGGACCTCATGCCCCTGGGCCCGCTTGAACCGCGCATAGACATCCGCCGGCAGCATGGAGCCCGCCAGATTCCCCAGATGCTTGATGCCGTTGATGTACGGCAGGGCCGAGGTGATCAGGATGCGGGACATTTGCTCAGGGACTAGGTTCTAGGGATTAGGGGCTAGGGACGAATGCAATGGTTAGTGGCGAGTGCGAGACGATACCGCAACCCTGTCGCTTCCCTAGCCCCTAGAACCTGACCCCTAGTCCCTGCGACGGCAGTCGCCGCGCCACCCTCACGAACCGTCCCGTCAGCAGCACCGACGACACCAGGCTGGCGATGATCACGGCCCAGACCAGCCCATCGACGCCGATGCGGTGGGCCAGCACCCAGCCGACCGGCATCATGATCAGGCTATAGGCTGCGAAATGCATGATGGTGGGCCACCAGACGTCGCCCGCCGCCCGGTTGGCCGAGGCCGCGACCACCTGGATGGCGTCCGCCACGAAGAACAGCGTCGCCAGGATCAGCGCCGGAACGACGACAGCCAGCAGAACCGGGTCGCGATTATAGGCACTGGCGATCAACCCCGCCGTCGGCCAGACCAACAGCGCGACCACCAGGCTGAGCACCGTCACGACGCCCAGCCCGACCAGCCCGGCCCGCATCACGCCGCGCCCGTCGTTGGCACCATAGGCCTTGCCCACCAGCACCGCCGTCGCCGAAGACATGCCCATTGGAATCATGAAGACGATGGCCGAGACGTTCAGAACGATCGTCCAGGCCGAGGTCTCGATCGCCCCCAGCTGACCGGCGATGAAGGTCATGGCGGCAAACGCGCCGACCTCGATGAAATAGCTGGAGCCTGCGCCATAGCCGACCTTGCGCTGCTCGTGCTCGGCGACCCTGTCGCGCTTCGGCTTGTTGAAGATGCCCAGCGCCCGCGCCTCGGGCAGGCGAACGATGTAGATGATCAGAAACACCGCCAGCGACGTGCGCGCAAAGAAGGTCGCCCAGGCCGAGGCGACGGCCCCATCCACGCCGATGCCCAGCAGGTCCGGTACCAGCAGCAGGTTCAGCGCCAGATTGATGCCGTTCGCCACCCACATGGCCCACATGCCTGCGCGCGGCCGGTTCATGGCCTCCAGAAAGAACTGCGCCGCCACGCTGACCAGATAGCCGGGCATGGATAGGGCGAAGACGATCAGGACGGGCGATGCCCCCTCGCCCAGACCGTCCGCCAGCCCCATATTCTGCAAAGCCCACGGCCCGAACAGGATCAGCCCCAGCATGGAGACGATGCCGATCTGCAGCGAATAGACGACGCCGCGCCGCAGCACGCCCCCGACCTCGGCCCGCCGCCCTTCGCCCAGATACTGGGCCGTCAGGACCTGCACCCCCATCATCAGCCCGACCGCCGTGGTTACGATGATGGCCGTCGGGGCCAGGGCCAGCGAACTGAAGGCCAGCTCTATTCCCGAATAGTTGCCGACGACGATCACATCGGTCAGCCCCATCGTCATGATGCCGATCCGCGCCAGCACCACCGGCCAGGCCAGGTTGAGCAGGTCACGCAAGGTCGAACGGGTCTGGAGGCTGAGGCTGAACATGGGACGCGGCTAAGGCCATGCGGACGACGCGGGGTCAACCAAGGAAAGCGGATGAAGGCATAAGCACAGCTTTTCTCCCTCCCCCGTCGGGGGAGGGTGGTCGCGAAGCGATCGGGTGGGGAGGGCTCGTCGACACGAGCACCGATACCTCGCCTTGCGGAACCGCCCCCACCCCGTCTCGGCTTCGCCTCTACGACCCTCCCCCCGAGGGGGGAGGGAGAACACCTGCTCACTTCCCCCGCCGCCTCAACCGCCCTAAACCCATCGCATGCCCAAGCTGACGTCCCTGATCGATCCCAGCAGCGCCGCCTTCAAGGCCCTGCATGCCCACAACACCGCCCTGAACGCCGAGCTGCGCGACAAGGTCGCCAAGGCCGCCCTGGGAGGATCGCAAGCCTCGCGCGACCGCCATGTCTCACGCGGCAAGCTGCTGCCCCGCGACCGCGTCGAACGCCTTCTGGACCCCGGCTCGCCGTTCCTTGAGATCGGCCAACTGGTCGCCAACGGCATGTATGGCGATGCCAAGGACCCCGACGGCGCCCCCGGCGCCGGCATGATCTGCGGCATCGGCCGCGTCTCGGGCCGCGAGGTCATGATCGTGGCCAACGACCCGACAGTGAAGGGCGGCGCCTACTTCCCTCTGACGGTCAAGAAACACCTGCGCGCGCAAGAGATCGCCGAACAGAACAACCTGCCCTGCGTCTATCTGGTCGATTCCGGCGGGGCCAACCTGCCGCACCAGGCCGAGGTCTTTCCCGACCGCGACCACTTCGGCCGCATCTTCTTCAACCAGGCGCGAATGAGCGCAAAGGCCATCCCCCAGATCGCCTGCGTCATGGGCTCCTGCACCGCCGGCGGGGCCTATGTCCCGGCCATGTCGGACGAGACGGTCATCGTGCGCAACCAGGGCACCATCTTCCTGGCCGGCCCGCCGCTGGTGAAGGCGGCGACGGGCGAGGTCATCAGTGCCGAGGAACTGGGCGGGGCTGAGACTCACGGGCGCCGCTCCGGCGTCGTCGACTATGTGGCCGAGAACGACGAGCATGCGCTGGAGATCGTGCGCGACATCGTCGGCCATCTGAACAGCGTCAAACCCATGCCGCTGGACGTGCGCGAGCCGCGCGCGCCCGCGCTCGATCCGGAAGAGCTGTACGGCATCATCCCTGACGACGTCCGCGCCCCCTACGATGTGCGCGAAGTCATTGCCCGCACCGTCGACGGCTCGGAGTTTGAGGAGTTCAAGGCCTTATATGGAGCTAGTCTGGTCTGCGGTTTCGCCCGCATCTGGGGCTATCCCGTGGCCATCCTGGCCAACAACGGCGTGCTGTTTTCCGAGGCCGCTGTGAAGGGCGCGCACTTCATCGAACTGGCCTGCAAGCGCAAGATTCCGCTGGTCTTCCTGCAGAACATCTCGGGCTTCATGGTCGGCGGCAAATACGAGGCCGAGGGCATCGCCAAACACGGCGCCAAACTGGTCACCGCTGTCGCCAGTGCCGAGGTGCCCAAGTTCACCGTCCTGATCGGCGGCAGCTTCGGGGCTGGTAACTACGGCATGTGCGGCCGCGCCTTCAATCCACGCTTCCTGTTCACCTGGCCAAACGCCCGGATCAGCGTCATGGGCGGCGAACAGGCGGCCAGTGTCCTCGCCACCGTTCACCGCGACGCCGACACCTGGACCGAGGACCAGGCCGAAGCTTTCAAGGCCCCCATCCGCCAGAAATACGAGGACGAGGGCAACCCCTACTACGCCACCGCCCGCCTGTGGGACGACGGCATCATCGACCCGGTCCAGACGCGCGATGTCTTGGGCCTGGCCATCAGCGCCTCCCTGAACGCCCCCATCCCTGACACCACGTTCGGCATATTCAGGATGTGATTGATGATCCTTTCCGTTTACCGCTGGCGGCTGAAGCCCGAACGCCGCGACGACTTCATCGCGGTCTGGTCAGAAGTGACGCAAATCCTACGCGGCCGCGGGTCCGGCGGCTCGGCTCTGTTCGACGGCCCGGATGGCATTGTCTGGGCCATGGCTCGCTGGCCGAACGCTGACGTCAGGGCGGCAGCATTCGATACGCCTTTGTCGGACGCCTTCGGACCGCGGATGGATGAATGCATCGCCGAACGGCTCGAAACGTTGGAACTGAACGCCATTGCCGACCTGTGGGTAGGCTTCTCTGAAAGTAAATTTGAATGACCGATCCAAACACCCCTACAGACCCCAACCTCAACGCCCTGGACATCACCGATGCCGAGGCGGCCGAGATCAACGCCATCGCCCATCCCCTGGTCGCCGATCCTGCCCCGGATGCCAACGACGACCTGGTCCAGATCGATTCGACCGTAGACGGCACCGTCTTCGTGAACATCAATCGACCGCAAAAGAAGAATGCCTTCGACGCCGCCACCATCGCGGCCCTGTACGAAGCGTTCGAGACCCTGCATGGCGCGGACAATGTGCGGGTGGTCTTCATTCGCGGCGCGGGCGGCACCTTCAGCGCCGGGGCCGATCTGGGCTGGATGGCCGATGCCGCAGGCTGGTCCGAAAGCGACAACCGCGACGACGCCATGGGTCTGGCCAAGATGCTCAAGGCCCTGCACGACATCCCGGCCCTGACCGTGGCCCTGGTCGAGGGTGCGGCCATGGGCGGTGGGGCCGGCATCGTCGCCGCCTGCGACATGGCCGTGGCGGTCGAGGGCACGCGCTTCGCCTTTTCCGAGGTCAAGCTGGGGCTCATCCCCGCGACCATCGCCCCCTATGTGGTCGAGGCCGTGGGGGCCCGCCGCGCGCGCCAGCTGTTCCTCACCGCAAACATCTTCGACGCCGACTATGCCGCCCACGCCGGCCTGATCGACATGGTCCTGCCCGAGGGGTCGATCGAGGAGTTCATCTCCATGCTGACCGACAGCCTGACCGGGAACGCACCCGGCGCGATGGGCGACGCCAAACGCCTCGTCAACGACGTCGCCGGCCAGAAGATCGACCACGGCCTGATGGAAGAGACTGCCAAACGCATCGCCCGCGCCCGCGTCTCGCCCGAGGGCCAGGAAGGCGTCGGAGCCTTCCTGGAGAAGCGCAAGCCGACCTGGTCGCAGTAGGCCGCACTTGCCACTTCATGCGGTAAGGATTATCCTTACTCCATGATCTCCAGCCGTCTCACCAGTAAGGCCCAGACCACTGTGCCTCAGGCCGTCCGCAACGCGTTGGGCGTCGGCCCGGGCGACGAATTGGCTTATGAAATCACCGGCGACAGCGTCCGTCTGACCAAGGCCAGACCCGCCGAGCGCGACGACCCCTTTGCCCATTTCGACGAATGGTCCTCGGAAGCCGACGCACGGGCCTATGCCGACCTTTGAAGCGGGCACCGTCGTTCGGGCCCCCTTCCCCTACACAGACCGCGACACGCATCAGTGGCGGCCGGCCCTCGTCGTCAGCGAGGGTGGCATAGGACTGGGCGAACGGCTGTGCTGGGTGCTGATGATCACCAGCGCCGAGAACCGCGCCTGGCCCGGCGACGTTGCCTTGACCGAGGACTTCCAGTCTGCGGGCCTGCCCGTCGCCTCGCTAATCCGCACGACGAAGATCGCGACGGTCGAGATCGATCGGCTGCAGCGCCTCGGGCAGTTGCCCGCGTCAGCCCTGAATGCCGTCCGTGCTCAGCTACGCCAACGGCTGGGCTTGCGCTGACCCTACCCCTACTCCGCCCGGTAGACCTCTCCCGCCTTCATCACGAACCGGACCCGCTCCAGTTCGGTGACGTCGCTCAGCGGGTCGCCTGACACACCTATCAGGTCCGCCGGCATGCCCACCGCGATCCGCCCGGCCTGATCGGCAATCCGCAGATGCTCGGCCGCGCCCACCGTCGCCGCCTGCACGGCTTCCAGCGGCGTCAGGCCTGCCCGCACCAGCAGGGCGAACTCCTGGGCATTGTCGCCGTGGGCCGAGACACCGCTGTCCGTGCCGAAGGCGATCCGCACCCCGCCGTCATGCGCCCGCGTGACCATGTCCAGCATCTTCGGCCCCGCCTCCAGCGCCTTGGCCGTCTGCGCGGGCGTGAAGAAGTTGTCCGGTCCCGAGGCGATCCGCGCCACATAGTCCCCGGCCAACAGGGTCGGCACCAGCCAGACCCCCTCGCGCCGCATCAGCCGGATCGATTCGGTGTCCAGATAGGTGCCGTGTTCGATGGAATCGCCGCCCGCCCTCAGGAAGCTGTTGATGCCGTCCGCACCATGGGCATGCGCCGTGACCTGACGCCCCATCCGATGCCCGGCCGCAACGATGGCCGCCAGTTCCTCGTCCGAAAACTGCTGGCCCAGACCCGCCGCCGTATTGGACAAGACCCCGCCCGTCGCGGTGATCTTGATGATATCGGCCCCGGACCGCACCTGGGTCCGCACGGCCCGCTGGCAATCCTCGACACCGGAACAGACACTCTCCGGCGACAGGATGTGCATGACATCCTCGCGATAGCCGTTGATGTCGCCATGCCCGCCATGGATCGACACGGACGAGCCCGAGGCGATGACCCGCGGCCCCGGCACATCGCCGCGCCGGATCGCATCGCGCAGGGCGAACACCGCCTCGTTCGATCCGCCCAGATCGGCCACCGTGGTGAAGCCTGCCATTAGCGTGAGCCGGGCATAGCGGGCGCCGACGAAGGCCTGTTCGGCATTGGACTGGGTGACCTCCTCCAGCCGCCCGTTCGGGTTCTGCTGGCCCGTCAAATGCACATGGCTGTCGATCAGTCCGGGCAACACGAATGAGTCGCGCAGATCGACGATCCGACCCTCGCCCACGAAGCCGTCGCGGATTTCAGCGATCTGGTTCCCTCTGATCACGATAGTTTTATCGCGCTGCACAACGCCGTTCGATGGATCGGCCAACAGCCGTCCGACCTGGACGAAGGTCGCCGCCTCTTCCCCTGACACGGGAGCGGTCGCGGGGCTTTGCGCCGTAACGCTTGTGCCGATCGCCAGAGCGACCGCCGTTATCATTGACGCCAGAATACGCATGTAACCCCTCCCAAGGACGGCGGCCACCATAGCCTGCGTCAGCTTTTCGCCAAGGCCGAGGTTGAACCGCCCGACACAATTTGAAACAAACCGCCCCTCAGTTGAAACCGCACGAAGGGCGTCGCATGCGGCTGGCGAGACGAGGATTCATTCTGGGCGGTGCCGCCCTGCTGTCGGGTTGCGCAACGGCGGGTGCCGTCCAGCAGCCTCAAATGGCGGCCACCCCGACCATCGTTCCGCCCCAGCCCGCCGCCCAGCCCATCGTCGTCGCGGCCAGTCAGGTCGCCCCGCCCCTCGATCCCCGCAGCATCGTCCGCAAGGACCTGATGGACCGCGCCATGGCCGCGCTGGACATCCACCACCACAAGGTGCCGCTGCGCGACCGGATGTATCTGGTCGATTTCCAGAAGTTCTCGGGTGAAGAGCGGCTGTACGAAGTCGATCTGGTCGCCGGACACGTCACCCCCCTGCGCACCAGTCACGGGCGCGGTTCTGATCCGACCCATACCGGCTACGCCCGTCGCTTCTCCAACGAGCCCGACAGCCACATGTCGTCGCTGGGGGCCTATGCCACCGCCGGGGCCAGCTATGGCTCTCAACAGGGGCCAAACGTGCTGCTCGACGGGCTGGAGTATTCCAACAACCTGGCCCGCGACCGCGCCATCATCATCCACGGCGCCGACTATGCCGATCCGGGCTTCCTGGCGCGTGAGGGCAAGCTTGGGCGTTCATACGGCTGCTTCTCCGTCGCCCACGCCGATCTGCCGGCCCTGCGTGAACGCATGGGCACCGGCCGCCTGCTGTTCGCCTACACCTGAGCCTGTCGAGCGGACCTAGTCCCGCTCCACGGCCCGCCAGCCGATGTCGGTGCGGTGAAAACCGCCGGGCCAGTCGATCTTGCGCACAGCCGCATAGGCCCGCTCGCGCGCCTCAACGATGTCGCGGCCCCGCGCACAGACGTTCAGCACACGCCCGCCCGCCGCAGCCAGCTGCCCGTCGGGACGACGCTTGGTACCGGCGTGGAACACCTGCACATGCGGCCCGAAATCCTGCTCCGCGCCCCGGATGATCGACCCCTCCAGCGGACTGTCAGGATAGCCCTTGGCCGCCAGCACGACACAGATCACCGTATCGGTGGAGAACGTCGGCAGACGCGCCTGGGTCAGATCGCCCTTCGCACAGGCCAGCAGCAGGGGCACAATATCGCCGTCCATCCGCATCATCAGGACTTGGCACTCCGGGTCGCCGAAGCGGGCGTTGAACTCCACCACCTTCGGACCCTGTTCGGTCGCCATCAACCCGGCGTACAGGACCCCGCGATAGGGCGCGCCCTCCGCCGCCATGGCCGCGACCACCGGCTGCACGATCAGCCGCTCGGCCGCCTCGACCAGCTCCGGCGTGAAGACCGGTGCCGGCGAATAGCTGCCCATGCCGCCCGTATTGGGGCCCAGGTCGCCGTCAAAGGCCCGCTTGTGATCCTGCGCCCCGCCCAGCAACAGCGCGCTCTGCCCGTCACAGACGGCGAACAGCGAGCCCTCCTCGCCGTCCATGAACTCCTCGATCACGACGCGGGCTCCGGCGGTGCCGAAGCGGCCGCCCAGCATCCGCTCGATCTCGGCCTCGGCGTCGCGCTTGTCGGGGCTGATGGCCACGCCTTTGCCTGCCGCCAGACCGTCGGCCTTGATCACATAGGGTGGCTTGAACACCGTCAGTGCCTGCCGCGCCTCGTGCAGCCGCTCATAGACGCCATAGCCGGCCGTCGGGATTTCATGGCGCTCCATGAACGCCTTGGAAAACGCCTTGGAGGTCTCCAGCCGCGCCGCCTTGGCACTGGGTCCGAAGCAGGGAATGCCCGCCGCGGCCAGTCGGTCCGCCAGCCCCGCCTCCAGCGCCGTCTCCGGTCCCACGACGACCAGATCGGCCCGCATCTCGCGCGCCAGGACCGTCAGGGCATCCGCATCGGTGACCTTCAGATCGACCCGCTCGCCCAGAGCATCCATGCCGGGATTACCCGGAGCGATCACCAGCCGACGCACCAGCGGCGACTGGGCGATCTTCCAAGCCAGGGCGTGCTCGCGCCCTCCCGATCCGACGAGCAGAATATTCATGCCCGCGACATGACCGCACCTGCGAACACGGTCAAGTCGCAGGCGCGGTTAGCGAGGTCTTATCGTTCGTTCAGCGGGCGGGCGGCGTCCAGCGCGGCAGGGCCGCCAGTTGCACCGCCGTCAGGTTGGTCATCAGGTCACGGTCGTCGGACCCATTGGTCGGGACCGGCGCGGCCCGCACGTCACCGACCGGCACCACGACCTTCACATCGCCCGGCCCTTCCAGCTCGACGACCAGTTGCGTCAGCTGACCCCCGGCATCCAGCACCAGGGTTTCGACATCACCCAGGTCCGTGCCGTCCGCCGCCTGCAGGTCGGCATCCTCCAGTTGGTCGCGGCTCATGTCGAAGGCGATGGCGGCACGGGCCGTCGCCGTATCCGCCGCCTGCTCCGTCACGGGGGCGGGCGCGGCACCGGGCGCAGGCGGCTGTACGACGTCGTCCGTGCTGTCGGAACAGGCCGAAATCGTGATGGCCCCGAGCGTGGCGACGGCGGCGATGGCGAAACGGTTCATGGTGTTTCCTCAGGTCAAAGCATGGCGGACAGAACATAGACCCCGACACCGATCAGCAGGATCACACCGACCACCAGCCACAGGCTGACGGCGGGTGCGGCGCTGCGACGACCCAGCTCCCGCTCGCTGGGGTTCTGATCGACGGGATCGGTATCCTGGGGGTCTGCGGGCATGGTGACGCTAACGACCTGTGCCGAAAGCCGTTCCCGGCGCGACGATCTGGCGTTAAGACCGACGCATGACCGACGACTACGTCTTCGGCGGACCGACCGAGACCGCCGCCCCGCCGCGCGACAACAACCCGCCGCAGTCGGTGTCGGAGCTGTCGTTCGCACTGAAGCGGACGCTGGAGGACAGGTTCGGCCACGTCCGTCTGCGGGGCGAGGTGTCCAAGGTCAATCACCACGCCTCGGGCCATGTCTATCTGACGCTTAAGGACGACAAGGCCGCCATCGACGGCGTGATCTGGAAGGGCTCGGTCCGCGGCCTGGGCGTCCGGCCCGAGACGGGGCTGGAAGTCATCGTCACCGGCAAGATCACCTCCTATCCGGCCCGCTCCTCCTATCAGATCGTCATCGAGAGTATGGAGGCCGCGGGTGCCGGTGCGCTTCTGGCCCAGCTGGAGCGGCTGAAGGTCAGACTGCAGGGTGAGGGCCTGTTCGATCCGGCTCGCAAGACGGCCATCCCCGCCTTCCCCGTCACCATCGGCGTGATCACCAGCCCGACTGGCGCGGTCATCCGCGACATCCTGCACCGGATCGCCGAACGCTGGCCCTGCCGCGTCATCGTCTGGCCCTGCGTGGTCCAGGGGGATGCTGCCGCCGCCCAGGTCGCCAACGCCGTCCGCGGTTTCGATGCCCTGGGTGCCGATGGCATCATTCCCCGCCCCGACCTGCTGATTGTGGCCCGGGGCGGTGGCTCGGTCGAGGATCTGTGGGCCTTCAACGACGAGGCCCTGGCCCGCGCCGTGGCCTCGGCGTCCATCCCGATCATATCGGCCGTGGGGCACGAGACCGACACCACCCTGATCGACTTCGTCTCCGACCGCCGGGCCCCGACCCCGACCGGGGCGGCCGAGATCGCCACGCCCGTCCTGGCCGACCTGCGCTTCGCCGTGGCCGATCTGGAGCGGCGGCTGGACCGTGCCGGCGGCCGTCTGATCGAGGAACGCTGCACCCGCCTGCGCGCCGCCGCGCGGGGCCTGCCGACCCGCCCCGAAGACCTTCTGGCCCTGCCCCAGCAGCGCCTCGACCTGGCCAGCAACCGCCTCAGCTCGGGCCTTCAACGCAATGTCTCGATCCATGGCCAGCAACTGGTCTCCGCCTCGGCGCGTCTCGGGCTGCACCTGCTCAACCAGCGCCTGACCCGCGCAGACGAGCGGCTGATCGTAGCCGACCGCCGTCTGCAGGGCACCTTGACCGCCAATGTCGCCGCTCATCAGCATCGCCTGCTGAAGGTCTCGGCCCGCCTGTCGCCCGACCCGCTGCACCGCCGCCTCGACCAGCGCGCCTCGCGTCTGTCCGCTGCCTCAGATCGGCTGACACCCACCATGCTCCGCCGTCTGGACCGCGACGAGGCCCGCCTCGCCGCCCTGTCACGCGCCCTGCTCAGCCTCGACCCCAAACGCCCCAAGCCCGGCTTCGCTCGCGTCGAAAGCAGCGACGGCACCATGATCGCCAGCGCCGCCGCCCTGACCGCCGGCCAGGCCGTCAATCTGGTCTTCGCCGATGGCTCGCGCGGGGCCCACATCGACGCTGACGACGGCACGCCCGCGCCGCGCAGCCGGCCCGCCGCCGCGGCCACCAGGCCCAGGCCGCCGCTGGCCCAGGGCGATCTTTTCTGAACCGACAGCTTTGCCGTTCTCAGCACATCCGAGCTATACGAAGCCATGACCCAGACCGCACCCGGACAGGCCACCCTGCATTACGGCGACGGCGAGTTCGCCGTCCTCAAGCCCGGCCGCTACGTCACCTGCGCCGTGTCTGGCCGGGGCATCCCGCTGGAAATTCTGCGCTACTGGTCGGTCAGCCTTCAGGAAGCCTATGCCGGTCCGGACGAGGCCTTTAAACGGCTTGCCCAGGCGGACTGAACTCGCTTCTGGCATGTGGACGATGGACGGCGATTCCGTTCCCGCCTAGGTATTGGTCCATTCCGATGCCCGGTGATTCAAGCCTTCGATGTCCTCGTACAAATCCGTCAAGATCCTGCTGGTCGATGATAACCAGCACATGAGGGCCATCACCTCCGCCGTGCTGCAATCCGCCGGCGTGCGCGACGTGCATGAGGCGGGCGACGGCCCGCTGGCCCTGGAAATCCTGAAGAGCCACGACATCGACGTCGCCATCGTTGACTTCAACATGTCGCCGATGGACGGGGTGGAGTTCACCCGCCTGGTCCGCAACAGCCCCGGCAGCGCCAATCCGTACTTGCCGATCATCATGATGACCGGCCATTCCGAGAAAAGCCGGGTGTTCGAGGCGCGCGACGCGGGCGTGACCGAGTTCGTGACCAAGCCCCTGACGGCCAAGGCCCTGCTGGACCGGCTCCATGCCGTGATCTTCCGGCCCCGCCCCTATGTGAAGACCGACAGCTATTTCGGCCCGGACCGCCGTCGCCGCAACGACGCCAACTATCGCGGCGAAAAACGCCGCGTGGCGGATCATCAGGTCGCCTGATCGGCCTCGCGCAGCGCGGCATAGACCTTGTCCGGCCAGCGTTTGTGCACCCAGAACCAGTCCACGGGGTGCGCCCTGACGCAATCCTCCACGAAGGCGTTCGCCGCCTGGATGCCCGCCAGGATATCGGCCGCCTTGTCGCCCGTATCCGGTACCCGGATCGGCTCATGCGCCGTCACACGGAACCGCACCCCCGGCAACCGCACCACCGACAGCGGCAGCATGACCGTATCGAACTTCTGCGCCAGTCGGGCCGCGCCCGGCGAGGCATTCACGGGCTGACCGAAGAAGGTCACCTCCGGCCCCTGATTGTATTTCTGATCGACCAGAAGGGCGATGGAATCGCCGCGCTTCATCCCCGCCATCAGCTCGCGCGTCCCATCGCCCTTGGGCGCGAACAGGCGAATGCCGTAACGCTCCCGGCTTTCACGGATCAGCGCGTCGACATAGGGATTGTTGGCCGCGCGATAGGTCACCTGGCACGGCACGCCCGAGGCCATGATCACCGCCGCCATCACCTCGAAATTGGCCAGATGGCCCGAGATCAGCACCGCCGGCACACCGCTGTCGCGGATCGCATGCAGCCGCTCCATCCCGACCACCTCGACCCGCCCGCCCTCGGGCGTCAGCCGGTCCATGACCGCCAGCTCTGCGAAGGTGCGTCCCGTCTGGTCCCACTGTTCCAGCGCCAGCCGCTCGCGCTCGGCAATGGTCATGTCGGGAAAGGCGATCCGCAGATTGCGCATCACCGTCTTCTGGGTGCCCGTATGCGGCCCCAGCGTCCTCAGCAGCCAGCCGCCCAGCCCCGACGCCCGCTCCACTCCCAGCAGTCGCAAAAAAGCAAATAGTGTCGAAAACGCAAAGGCTTCCAGCCGCCAGATCAGATCCTGGCGAAAGCTGGCACCCGTTTTGCCTTCACCAGGCAATCGTCAGCCCGCCGTCCACCACCAGCGTCTGGCCATTCACATAGGACCCGGCCTTCGAGCACAGATAAACGGCCGTCCCCGCGATCTCGTCTGGCTGGCCGATGCGCTTCATGGGGTTGGGCTCGACCGTCACCTTCAGCACCTCCTCGTTCTCCCACAGATAGCGGGCGAAGTCGGTCTGGATCAGGCCCGGCGCGATACAGTTGACCCGCACGTTCGACGGCCCCCACTCCACCGCCAGATTGCGCGCCAGCTGCATGTCCGCCGCCTTGGAGACGTTGTAGGCCCCGATCAGGGCATTGCCGCGCAGCCCCCCGACCGAGGAGATGATGACGATGGCCCCATCCTTCCTCTCGATCATCTGCGGCGCGACCATCTGGGTCAGCCAGTGATTGGCCAGAACATTGTTGTGGAAGATCTTCTCGAACTGCTCGTCCGCAATCCCCGCCATCGGCCCGGCATAGGGGTTGGACGCGGCATTGCAGACCAGGATGTCGATCTGGCCGAAGGCTGCATTGGTCTCGTCTACCAGCCGTTGCAGCTCCTCCTTGGAGGAAATGCTGGCCGGAATGGCGATGGCCGTGCCCTCGCCGTGCTTTTCGTTAATCGCCGCGGCCACCTCGTCGCATGGCCCGGCCTTGCGCGACGAGATGACGACCTTGGCCCGGTGTTCGGCCATCCGCTCGGCGATGGCCCGGCCTATGCCCCGCGACGAGCCCGTGATGACGGCGACCTTGCCGCTCAGATCGAACAATTCCATGCCTATCCCCGTATTCCGTGTGTTTCGCCTATAGGCGTCGGTCTCTGATACCCTGATACTCCAGCGATTCCATTTGGGAAGGCGGAACAACCGTTTCCATGCGCGCACTGACCCAGGGCTTCCTGTTCTTCAGCTATCTGTTCGTGTCCATGACCCTGGGCACATGGCTGTGGAGTGCCAACTTGGGGCTGGGCGCGGCCGTGGCCGGTTTCGTGGGGGCCGCGGGCCTACTGGTCGCCATCCACGTCCTGATCGCCACCCGCGCCGACAAGGCCGCCCTGCGCAAGGAGATCGACACCGTCCGCCAGGCGCATCGCCTGCTGGCCGATGCGATGGAATCGACCCAGTCCGCCCTGACCGACCTGGCCGGAGCGATCGAGGCTGGCTCCCTGACCTCGACCGAAAGCCTGACCGGCGAGGTCCGCATGCTGGAAAGCCTGATCCAGCAGATGAGCGAATCGATCGATCAGCGCATGGCGGCCCAGATCCCCGCCTCCGGCCCGTTCGAGGCGCGCTGGCAGCAGCAGTCCAACGTCCTGCTCCACACCATCCACGACGCCCTGACCGAAAACCGCGTCGACCTGTATCTCCAGCCCGTCGTCTCCCTGCCCCAGCGCCGGACCATGTTCTACGAGAGCTTCACCCGCCTGCGCGCCGCCGACGACCGGGTGATGATGCCCGCGGAATATCTGTCGATCGCCGAGGGCGAGGGTCTGGTTCCCGCCATCGACAATCTGCTGCTGTTCCGCTGTGCCCAGATCGTGCGCCGTCTGGCGCGTCAGGACCGCAAGGTCGGGGTCTTCTGCAACGTCGCCCTGACCTCCCTGGCCGACGAGGCCTTCTTCCCGCAGTTCCTGGATTTTCTCAGCGAGAACCGCGACTTGAACCAGGCCCTGATCTTCGAACTGGGTCAGGCGACCTTCGACGCCCGCGGCGCGACCGAGGCCCGCAACATGGCCAAGCTGGCTGACCTCGGCTTCCGTTTCTCCATCGACAAGGTCCAGACGCTCGACCTGGACTTCGCCGACCTCCAGCGCTCCGACGTCAAGTTCATGAAGGTCTCGGCCGAGCTGCTGATCGAACAGCTGCTGGACCTCGACACCGCCTCGCCCCTGCCCGGCCGCCCGGACATCTCGGCCGTCGATTTCGCCGACCTGACCCGCCGCTACGGCATCGAGTTGATCGCCGAAAAGTGCGAGACCGAGCGCCAGATCGTGGACATCCTGGAACTCGACATCGCCATGGCCCAGGGCCACCTGTTCGGCGAGCCCCGCGCCATCAAGGAAGCGGTCCTGGCCGAAACCGACCCGCCCGCCGAATTCCTGCGCTCCACCCTGCGCAGCGCCGATCAGCGCCGCCGGGTCCACTAGGGGCTAGTAGCGCCGGTAACCGTCGCGTCGATAGTCGTCCTGCCAGTAGATGCGCTCTCGGCCATAGCGGTAATCGCGGTTGTAACCGCCGAAACCGTATCCACACGGATCATCTTCAGCCGACAGTTGGTTGCCCAGCAGGGCTCCGGCCACCGCGCCGATGGCTGCACCGGCCTCGCGGTCGCCACGCCCCGCCACCGCCGCCCCGACCGCTGCGCCCAGCGCCGCACCGGATGCCGTCGCCAGTTCGCGATTGCGCGCATAGTCCCGCTCGCACGCCGAGGCATAGCCGTCCGTCGTGGCACAGGACGCCGTGATCAGCCCGCAGCCCACCACGGCCGCCATCGTCAGCATCGTTTTCATGAGACCCTCTCCCTTGGTTCCTGCGGAAAACGTAGGGCGCGCACCCCGGTTCCTCGTCACCAAGGCTTGGCCGAGGATTGAGACCTCCTTCTCCCCTTGCGGGAGAAGGTGGCCCGCGCAGCGGGTCGGATGAGGGGTCGCACCGGCCTATCATGTTGTCAGCCTCCGCTCGGACGCCGCCACGATCGCGCCGATCACCTCCCAGCTTCGGCTTTCGATCTGCTGGTTTGTGAACCGCAGCACGACGAAGCCCTCCGTCATCAGCCAAGCGTC
>JAESFU010000506.1_pt1 | contig 19578 bp, 20 predicted proteins | sample 9269461 | NCBI WGS metagenome assembly JAESFU01 (sample SAMN14502556, study PRJNA617107) | algae metagenome | isolation source: Stenomitos rutilans HA7619-LM2 and co-occurring heterotrophs from cave walls | place: USA: Waikapalae cave, Hawaii | collected 2009-07-28
TGCCCAACGCTATAGCTGCACTGCCACGGACAGAGGGGTTTTGCTTCGTATCTTTGAGCAGGTTGAGGATGTCAGAGATGTAAGGTTTGGCAGCATCACCCAAATTGCCCAACGCTATAGCTGCACTGCCACGCAGATTGGAATCTTGCCTTTGATCCTGAAGGACATTAAGGATGTCAGGGATGTAGGGTTTGGCAGCATCACCCAAATTGCCCAACGCTATAGCTGCACTGCCACGCAGATTGGAATCTTGCCTTTGATCCTGAAGGACATTAAGGATGTCAGGGATGTAGGGTTTGGCAGCATCACCCAAATTGCCCAACGCTATAGCTGCACTGCCACGCAGATTGGAATCTTGCGTTTGGTCTTGAAGGAGATTAAGAGATTTTCGAACAATTTTCTCCGAATTGGCAGAGGCAGCTTTTAAGTCTTCTAAGTCATATTTAGCTAATTGCTCTAAAGCATTAATCTGCACTTTAGGAGAGTTATCATCTAAAGCTACCAAAATGCCATTTATCTGCCACGTCTGTGGTTTTGGTTTGGGTACCTCTGCACTAGTAATAGAGTACGTTAAGACTATTAAAAAGGTAACTAGCAAAGCTATCAAAGCACTACGGTATAGCCTTAGTGCAAGATAATTAAATATGTATTTTCTCTTATTCATGAAGAAGTTTAATAGTAAACGCTTCATCTTGATCTGCCCAGCTTGTAATCGGGTCGGCATAGGTTAGCAAAACATGCTGGTTCCTGAAGGGTACATCTACGTGGTTCCAGTCGCAGGGATGCATAATGATGGGAATGCCCCGTGCTGTTCCTTCGTTATGCCGTACGATAGCTCGCTTCAGTTCGAAGCCGTAACAGTATTTAGAGGCAATAAAGTTTCGACTCACCAAGAGCAGAATAATGTCTGGCTTATTGAGAATTTCTGCCTCCCATCCCGTCCCCGCTTCCATTCCAAGATCATGCCAAGTACTTATCTTGTTTACTTCTCTTAGCGCTAATAGGTGATCCCCTAGCGTATTCCGCATGTGCGAGCCTTTGCGCGAATACGAGTAAAAGATCTTGAGCGCTTCCTCTGACACGGGCTTCTCCGGCAAGAGATGAATGAGGTTTGCTGAGTCGATTATAGTCTTCCTTCACAGGTTAACGGAAACGTCTTGGGTTGGCACTCACAGCAGTAAAAATAGGGCGATCACCTAAGCAAACCTCTAAAGTGAAGGCAATCCACGACTCCAAATACCAGTAATTGCACATTGACAGCTATCGCTGTAATTAGCCGACCTCCACTGGGGTCGGTTCTCTATTGCAGGATAGCTATGAGCAAAACCTTGACTCAGCCTCCAGCCTTGACCCATACCTTAACCGCCATCAATCGCAAATTTGGTGAAGGCTCCATCCAGCGCTTGGGCGATGCTACACACCTGAAAATCGAAACGTTCTCAACCGGATTTCCACAACTTGATGAAGTGCTGGGAGGCGGTTTGCCCAAGGGTCGGCTGGTGGAAATCTATGGTTCGGAGAGTGCAGGCAAAACCACCCTGGCACTACACGCGTTGGCGTAGCCTTTCCGTAGGAAACTCGCCCAAATCCAAAAAGCGGGAGGCACTGCCGCCTTCATTGATGCCGAACATGCGCTTGATCCTGCCTATGCTCAAACGCTGGGTGTTGACAGCAACAGTTTGCTGGTGGCGCAACCCGATTCTGGCGAAGCCGCCCTGGAGATTGTGGAACAACTTACCGCCTCGAATGCTGTGAACTTGATTGTGGTGGATTCCGTGGCAGCGCTGACTCCCGCCGCCGAACTTGAAGGTGAAATGGGCGATTACCATGTGGGTCAGCATTCTAGGCTGATGAGTCAGGCCATGCGGAAAATCACGGGTACGCTGAACAGCCTGACCCAACCCATCTGTACCATTCTCTTCCTCAACCAGATGCGGTACATCATTGGGGTCACCTATGGCAGCCCCGAAACCACCACGGGCGGCAGAGCCTTAAGATTCTATGCCTCTGTTCGGCTGGACGTGCGTCGGATTCAAACGCTCAAGCGTGGTGAGTGCGAGTACGGCATTGTGATCAAAGCAAAGGTGGTCAAGAACAAAATTGCGCCACCGTTCCGCTCCACAGAGTTGAAGCTCATTTTTGGTCAGGGCATTGGCGACAACGATACACCCAATGGGTTTGGCAAGTCTGGTAAGCGAGGCAACTGTAACGGTTCACAGACCGATCACGTTGGCTCCGAGGCGGCTTCAAAGAGCGATGGTTGATCGTTTCTCTACTTTGACGCTTACCCCTTTGACACCATGCCTTACCTCCTGCACGATCGCGACACTCCCTACAATCAATGGCATCAACAGCGAGTACTGACTCAACCCAACGCCAGTACAATCGTTGAAGTCTTTGCGCTGGTGACCATGACCGATATCGAACGATATACTCTCTTTTCATGTTAGTCATTCGGTGAGCGATCGCGATAAGTTCTTAAATCGACTGGCGTAATCTCTTCTGATGGAACCAGTCGGTAATGCTTTTCCCGTGAAATAGTGACACCAGTTTCGCTTTCCTCAAACTCGAAGAGAGCAATCAAATCATTCTCCATAAATTGGGCAGCAATGGGGCGACAGATTAAAGCAGGAAACTTCGCTGCACAAAGCCTGAAATCTTGCTCAATCTGAACAATACTTAGCCGATCTCTACCACCTTTTGCTTGAACTGGAAAAACATAGTGCGCCCCTCTACGATCCAGTCCAATGTAAATTTCATCCGTTTCTATTTGCCCTAGTCCTGGTACACTCGTTCTTAGATGGTTTTGTAGTGAGTAACAAGTAACTCCAGTAAAAATATCGATCAATCGGTTGTAACGGAGTTTAGCTAACAATGCTTGTTCATCACTGAGAGCATACATGATCACGATTCCCGGCGTTGAGTCTGGAACTTTAGTTTCAGACATCATTTGAGTCGGTGTAAGCGTTTGCTCAACAACTGCAACAAAGCAATAACGAGCTTTTCCGGTTGATCGAATAATCCAATGTTTTCCCTGTGGTGCCTTCACTTTGATAGTGTCTGGCAATTCTGCGCGATAGCGAAAACTATAGATGACATCTCCCAAGTTTTTTGGCAACTTAATTCCTAATTCCTCAGCAACACGCACAATATCTTCTCTGGGAAAATCAATTTCCTCCATTCCGTCTTGATAATATGACAGGAAGATACGTTCGATAATTTGCTGATAACGATTTGGGTTAGCCATCTATTGACACTTTGCCAATTTACTTGTTTCCCTCAGTCTTCTCACCTGACCAACGCAAAACAACAACCTCTTCTCGCATCTGCTCCTTTGTTGCTGTTGCTAGTCGAGTACGGAAGAGATCAATACTGACCACTTCATAACCCAATACTTGAGCAATCTCTGCAAGGAGTTGACCTGTGCGAATCATTACTCGCAGATAAGAGGCTTGATCTCCAACAACATAGGCTAACTGGGCACCAGGACGCAAAACCGTCCTTAATTCTGCCAAATGTCTTGCCATACCACCAAAGTAAAGTTTAGTCACTCTGGCATACATCCGTTCAAATCCACTCGTTTTTCCAAGCTCAATCCGCCGTGCTTCAATGGTTTCTGCAATTTGTTGAATTTCAGCATGAGAAGCCACCCACTTGTCGTCATCATCCGTCTTGTAGACATTCCGGGTGTTTGAGCGCACTAAGCCTCGCTTCAAGGCTTGTAACTCGGCTCGATTACTAATAAAACCGAGGAGAACTGTTTCTAAACGAGTTGTCCGAGTGTAATCTTTCTCATTGGGATAAGGCGGTGATGTAATCACTGCATCAATTGAACACGGTTCCAAGATCTGTGAAATTTCTCGGGAGTCAGCATGATGGGCGATCGCAGGCGTAAAAGGCAGCTTTTGAAGTTCTCGCAAATCCTGGGCAATGATTTCGATCTCTGTTAACCAAGCATCAACCACAGGAGCATCCGTTTTAGCAGCACCAACCCCCACTTCTGGACCAAAGTGCAAATTGCTGATAGTCGCAACTAATGCTTTAGCAAGCGCTAGTGATTCATGACGGGAGTAATGCTCGTCACCCTGCCGCTTTAACTGCTCCAGTAAAACTAGCGTCTTGTGCAGGGGAAGTGGACTAATTGAGTTAGTGAGCAATAGCTTTAAGCTTTCTTCTGGAAGTGTTAAGCGTTTCTTCCCGTATTTTGTGATCGCACATTGGGTAGCATCAGCGACTTTAGCAGCATGAGCCAGCAGAGCATCAGGATCAGGAATCCAATCCACTTTTAACTGGCTGGCAAGATGAGCCATTGGATTGGCTTCTACCCCAACACTAGGAATTCCTAGTTTCTTACATTCAACAATCGTGGTGCCTGTACCGCAAAATGGATCAAGAACCTGGCTATGCTGATCTACCCCAAACCGCTCTAAATAGTCCCGCACTAAATGGGGCGGATAGGACAACACAAATCGATACCAGTCGTGGGCAGAGCGATCCGCAACACAGAGTCGATTAATTTCTGTGCGGTATCGACTCTGTTTAATCTCAGTGTTTGATGTAGCAGGTTCTAAGTATTGCACAGCTTTATGATGATAATATTGACCGTCTCTTCAAGAGACATCTGCACTAAAATACCCCAGCAATAGGGCAAAAGCAAATAAAAAAATGCTATTCACACTAAATGCAGCTTGAACCTGTATATCTTTTGCGTAATGATACTTAACCAGTCAAACAATTGTACTAGAGATTGAGCATTTGTACTACTAAATATGAGATAGATTGAAGTAGAGAGGCAAGGGGCGATCGCCCATCGACTTGATGTGCTCTAACTCTCGACCGTCAAGAGAAGCACAGGGATGTAGGTTTGAAAACTTTAAAAGTCGTTGTCAGTCGTAAAAATGCTGTAGCTGCGACGATGAGCAACGGCACAAAGCAGAAAGTCGGTATTTGAACCTTGAATACCATTGCGGCGGCAAGTGTTGAAGCACTCTGCAGCAAGTTCGTAGTCCTCGAGCACAAGTTCTACATCTAGAAACGCTCGCAGGTAATCCCGCAAGCGAGCAAACTGTTCGGCACTACGCACTCCAGAGAGAATTTCTTGGCGAATTGCACCCACTAAAATAGCGCGATCGTCAGCAATCAAAGCTCGTAGTTGGGCGACAATGGGAGAAGCATTGGGTGAGGCACTTCGACGCAAAGCTAGAGACCAAACAGACGTATCGACAATGACGCTCATGCCTGCTGGCGCTGCTGTTTGTAATCGTAGTCTTGGTCGTAATCAATGGTGCCAAACAGATCCAACACCTTGAGCCGCTGGCGACGCTGAATATATTCACGCAAAGCGGTCTCGACCAGAACCTCAGCGGTTGCCTGGTCATCCAGCGCCAGTGCCTCTTGCAGTAGGGCTTCGTTGATGTTGAGAGATGTCGCCATAAGCAGTCTGAGCCAGCAACTACCAATCCAATCCTACTTCACTTCTCCTAGCTTGCTTCCTCCAGGGCAGATGCCCTAGGTCATGAAGTCCAAGGCATCGCTGCTGGGGCGTTTGGTGAGGGTGGGGCGTTTTGGATCGGGAACAGGTTGTGACATGGATGCACCAGAGGGCTGACCGTTCTCCGGTAGCGGCAACAGTGCTTCTGCCAGGCGAATGCGCTCATATAGCCCGTGCATCAGGCTGTCTGGATCAATGTCTGATACTTGCTGTTGTAGTGCCGGACGCAGGTATTGCTCCCATAAGGGTTCACTTTCCGCCGCCCGTTTCTTATCGGCACCGGGAATCGTAATTTTCAGTGGATAGGGTACAGAGCCTTCAGTGCCTGCCCGATAACCAGGGCTGGAAAGGATGCACTGCCCTTCGGAAAAGCGCAGAATCTGGTCAACGGTGAACAAGGGGACTTTTTGCAACGATTCATTCCAACTGGTCGAGTAACTAGCGTGCTGCCCCATTGATCGACTGGTGGCTTTGTTCCGGATCAGGACTTCTTTTTCGCCATAGCGTTTGGCATATTCCTCCGCCGTTTTGGTGTCGCCGGGGTTGAACAGAATGTGGGTGCTGCACGCAGACGCGATCGCGGCTCCCATCTTTTCACCATAGGTTTCGTAAAGCTGGTTTAGCGACTGAATCCCCAGCATAAAACAGCCGCCATTCGAGCGATATTCGTTAATCCACTGGGGCAACTTGTCCAGTTTGAGCGAGGGCAACTCATCCAGAAAAATGGCGATCGGGTCACGGCGCGGGGTAGAAAGATTCGCCACAATGCACAAATGCAGAGCGGCTGCCAGTAGAGGACTGACGACCGATCGCCGCGCATCATCCAGCTTGAAGATAATCAGTTGTTTACCTTCAATCCGTGATGGGATGGTGGATTGTCCAATAAACACCCGCAGCAGATCTGCCTGAATGAAGGACGAAAAGGTGCCAGCCGCTGTCGTTAGAATCCCTGAAATGGTCTTCTCCGCTTCTTTGGCGCTAAGGAACTGATTAAAGCTGGTGGCAACCCACTCACTGATGCGCTTGGTTTGGATCGCGTAGTCAATCCTGCTGACCAGATTGGGCAGTCGCAGCAGTGCATAGACCATCGCCAGATCGGGATAGTCAGTGCCTTTTGCCAGTTGCATCAAGGCTTTTGCCAGCAGATCTCCCGCCTTCGAGAAAAACTCATCGCTCTTGCCACCGATCGCCGCATTGCGGTTAATGACTGACCCCAGTTCACCTGCCATCACGGCATCCGTCGCATCGCGCAAAAAGTCGAGTGGATTGAGCACGCCACTAAAGGATTCACCGGGTGCGAAGATATGGACCTCGTAGCCATACCGTGCAGCTAACGGTGCATGGAGCTGCATCTGTGATCCTTTCTTGTCATACAGCAGCACGGGAATGCCCTGGACAAAGGCACTCTCGATCGCCCGATCAATGACACTGACCGTTTTACCACTTCCTGGTGAACCAACCACCAAGGCACTCCGCTGGGCATCGGGGAGCCAGACGGTTGGTGAAGCGCCCAACAAGGTTTGCGTCCAGGCACCGAAGCCCTGCCATCGTCCTTTCATCCAGTAGCGCGGCGTGCCACACCAGAGCGCCACTCGATTGTGAGGCGGACGCTTGGTCGCTTTTTTTTCTGCGGTGGTGATGCCCTGTTGGTTCAGGCGCTGCAATTGCCGGATCGCTCGTCGTTGCTGTAATGCCCGATTGGTGGCTGCCAGCTTTTCACTCACCCCCACGGTGCGTCCGGTCGTGATTTTGCCCTTGCCCTTGCCCATCACCTGAGCGAGCAACAGCAGCAGCAACAGCATTCCCACCATGAGCCAACCTTCAGGCTTACTAAACTGCCGCAGTAGTCCGCCCAAATCGATCGATGCCAGCATTCCAGGTTTCCTCGCGAATCAACCCTCCTATTGCAAGCATCGGGAGTGTGCCGATCGTCTATCGTCGGATAGGGGTGAAGGGCTATCGCCTGGATGGGGAGAAGCATTCAAAGGGATCTTTTATGGCAACGCCCCGAACAACAGCGAAAAGCACCACGCGCAAAGCTGCTACAACCGAGACGGCATCAAACACTCGTCAACCCAGAACGCGTGCAGGCAATAGCGCTGGGAATGGAGCAAACAAACGCAAACAAACGTTTGAAATTGATGCTGATTTGCTAGACGAAGCCTACAATCAGGTACGCCGTCCGCAGCTGCCCTACGGCATTGTGGTGAATGACAAACCCGCTGGCATCCTCCTGCCGCTGGATCAGCTCGACAAAGCGGGTTGGCTGGAGACCCCTAATGAAGAAGCATTGAGCAATATCACGTTTGGTGAGAATGAGGTCACAGGGTTATTTATCAGTGAGGCGCGGCTGTTGATCCTGGCGTTTGTGCCGGAGTATATTCGCTACAAATCTGACGTGGAAGAAATGGGTGGCACCGTAGTTGGACCGTATGAGGACTATCGTCCTAACCTCGACAAGAAAACAATGGATGTTTGCGCGGAACACGCGCTGGTCTTCTTGGACGATGACAACCAACCGCTGCACACCACACCGATCGTCGTGCGCTTCAAGAATGTGGCGCTCTGGAGTTTCAAATCTGCCCGTGAGGAGTACTACCGCAAGCTGGAGAAAGCCTTTGCTGAGTTTACAGGGCAGCGGTATTCCGGCAAGAGTGACAAGTGGCGGAGTTTGGGCGTGCTGGAGGTGGAGTTCAAAGCGGTTAAGGAAGGCGAGGGCAAGAACAAATCCTGGTGTTGTAAGACGGAGGTGATCACCAGTCCAGCACCGGACAACTTACCCAGGCTCTTTCTGGGTGCGCCCACAACGAAAGCACTGGTTTGGGGCATTCATGAAGATATTGCAGGCTTTACGGAACCGCAAGCTCTGCCTGCTCTACCAGAGGCAAGTAGCACGAAAGCGGTGACTGCTGTTGTGGAGCCGAAGCGCAACCTGCGTCATGCCGAGCCTCTTGGTGACGACCTGGATGAGGAGGAGGATTTTATCGATACGCAGGCAGAAACTGTGGACGACGAGGATCTGGAACTGGAAGATGACCTTGACGATGACTTCGACCTGGATGATGAGGACGATGAGGAGTAGGGGGTAGCGATCGCGGGGATGGTTGGCTCATCCCCTTGGAGCTGCTATCGCGGGTGAAAGCACTGCCCTTAACTCAACTAGAAGCGTTGACCGAGACGTTGCTCGCTTTCACCCGTTTGAGTAAGTTGCTGACTTGGTTGGAAGTAAGCCAATCGAGTGGGGATGGTGGCACAACCTGTGCAGCGCACGCATCACGCTTCTGACGTTGGCAATTAACTGAATGATAAATTGTGAGGGGCGATCGCGGATCGCTTCATGGTAATCACTTCCTACCACAAAATTGCTTCAGGAGCTTGGTCAAATAAATCGCTCAACTCAGGAATGAGTGCTTGCTGACGCTGCATTTCTCTCCAAACGGTTGGATGTTGCATTCTTTGTAAGGCTTTGACACGGTTATCTAGCTGAGTCTCTTCCACTCCCGAAACCTTGTGAGAGATGTATTCTGATAGCCTTGCTCGATAAGAATTAAAAGCTTCCTCTCTTGCCCTAGCTAAGTAATCTCTTTCGTTAAGTCTAAGAATTTTAATCGTGTATTCTGCACGTTCTTTATTTTTTGCATTTAGCTGAAAGCGGGGCAGAAAATAAAAGGTGCCAGCGAGATCTAGATGAAAGAAATCAAGTGGGTTTTCAATCCGAGGATTAATCAGCACAGGATCTCCTGATTCCGGTGGTACGACTGGAGCGTTGCGTCCACGAGTCACATTGGTAAATCTTGCAGTCATGCTTGAGAAAACAGCAAACTGACTATTTTTGGGACCATTACAGGGTCCACAAGCGTAAAGATAGTTTTCCCAAACAAATACGGATTCAGGATATAGATCCTTGGGTTTTATATGTTCTACTTCATCAGCTACAGAATCCTCGCAGTAAGCGCAGCGTCTTGCGCCAGAGCACATTTCAGTAAGAACCTGACGAACTTGCTTAAAGGTGGTATTTCTTGTAGTGTTATAAGAGCTAAACAGCGATTTTCCTGTCGAGACTTTACCCTTATAAGTTGAAACACCATCAACGATCATCTGCCATCTGTTGAGCCGATTTTGTGTGGTTTCAGGCAAGGTTAAATCTGGAAGCTGAATCATATTCTACATAAATTGCAAACTTCAGTTAACAGCACTAGCTGCTGTTGGCATCATCGCCCTTAAGTTCGTTTGTTCTTCCTGTTCAGTATCCGATAATTGCTCATACAGTTCTTTCTGGTTCAATTCTGCTAACCGCCGTAATAGCTGTTTTGATTCCTCGGAACGAGTTACATTTGCACCAAACGCCTCTGTTCCATAGGCATCTAGTACGTTGCCGTACAGCAATCGATCTAGTTCTTGCCCAGTCACCATTCCCCCTGATTCATTGCTACCCGGTTTGGGCAAACGCCAGACAGTTCCAACAGTTGCCGCTTGGCAGATCAGGGGACTATGGGTGGAAACAATAAACTGAATCTTTGGAAAATGTGTGCGGAACCAAATTCCGATGCGCCGTTGCCAGGTTGGATGGAGATGAGCATCAATTTCATCAATCAACACGACACCCGGCACAATAACTTTGGTTTTATCGCCAGGGTCAAAAATATTTTTTGCTCCGTAAACCTGTGCTAACTGACGAATCAATTCAAAAGTCATACTTAAAATAGACCGATAGCCATCACTTAGATCCTCAACAGGTAATTTGTAGCCATCGCCATCAATAAATTCTACACCTGCTGACGAAACGCTCTCTAATCGCACTTTATGCGGTAAAAATTCAGATTGATTTACAAACTCTTTAACTGAATCGAGTAGATTTCCTTCAGGATTTTTTTCAAGTTTTTTGAATTGCAAATCCTGCAACCATCGTATTGCTTCTGTTAGGGCAACATCTTCACCAAAAATTGATAAGTGCGATGCAAGTCGAGGATTGGAATAAAAGAGCCTATCGTACTCTTTATCTCCGCCAGTAAAACGGCGAAAAGGTCCATAAGAAGCAGAAAACCAACCAGATTTACCACTCCAGATAAATCGTTCAGGGTCAACTCTCTCTATCTTTACGCTCTTTATCTTTACTTCAGTATCTGCCTTTGAGAAGCTTATTTTTACTGGGAGAGTGTTGGATTCAATTGTTCGCCCTTTCCCGGAGAATTTATCTTTTGTCCTGTCAAATAATAAACCAAGCTGAATAGAGCCTGATGTTTTTTTTTGGCTTAACCAGTCATTCCAATTTTGTCGAAGAGCAGCAGCTTCAATTGGACCAATAAGCGCTAAAGAAATACAACGTAAAAAAGTTGATTTGCCAGAGCCATTATCACCAATAATTACATGCCAGCCAGCCGCTTGCGGGGGCGTAATTCTCCAAAATAAATTCTCAATTGAGCGGATATTTCTTATGACTATTAAATGGATATACATCTGAGAAACTCAGTTTTTCACTGATAATGCTAGTCGTTACCATTATTGAGCGCAATCGTAGCATACCCAGCTACTTTAGCCAGATAAGTCTTCCAGATAGCCGTAGCGCTCTCCTCAACTCTAAACCTGATCATCAACCATCCGCTGAACCTGTTCTAACGCTAACCCCGTCATCTGAGCCACCTGAGCCACCGTCATCCCCTGCTGCAACAAATTCAGCGCCACCTGCCGCAGTTGGGCTTCTGCTTGCGTTGCCCGTTCCGCATCTGTCGGTAGCCAGTTCTCCTGGTCGTCATACCAGCGCAACCAGTGGCGCGTCACACCCTCAAACTCCCCCTGCCATAGACCTAACCCCAACCCCAACTCCGGAATCCAAAGGCGCGGTTGAGTTGGGTCAAGTGCCTGTTCTTGATACCGTCCCCCCGTCAATTGGAAGCAACGTACCCGATTCGTATAGCGGCTGAACACGATGTAATAGGGAACGCGCAGGCTTTGCTCATAGACCTCCCACTTGCGCGGTGGCATGTCTCTGGTTGCCTGACCATTTCCCACTACTGGTGCTGCATCCGTTGAACGACTCAATGCAGGAGTAGAAAGCCCTAGACCACTGCCCTCCCCCAATGTCGCGTACTCCCCCAGATCTTCCTTCTCGGTGCCTGGTGACAGCAACTCCACCACTACAAAGGGATCAACTCCCTCCTGCCAGATCACATAGCTCGATCGCAAATCCGTCCCATCATAAAGCCGGGGCACCCCCACCACTAAAAACCAATCCGGACGTTTGTACCACTGAGGCTGGCGCACATCATAGTAAAGGTTGAGATCCGTCCCGGTAAAAATTTGGTCTCGCGCATACCCACTGAGGCGCAGCGTCGCGCTCAGCAACTGGGGTTGCAAATCGTGAAATTCATCCGGCAAACCAGGTTCCTCCGGGTCTTCACTGGGCAGATCATACATTGTTGGCAATGTTTCCCTCGGTGAGAGGGGTGGCTCCATTTGCGGTACAGGGTAAGAACGCTGTTTCATGGTCAGAGTTGGGGGTGCCAGACTTAGCCTTTATTGTGCCTTATGGGTGAGGGAGGCAGGAGAAATACCATCAATCCGTTACTCCAACAGCCTGCTATCCACTACCTGATAGCGGGTTTCCACCAGACACAGCGTAGTTCGCCGTAACCGCGCCGACTCTGCCTGTTGCACCTGTAGGCAGGGCAACGCCGCCTCACCCTGTCGCTGGGCTACTTCAAACAGCGGTTGGTTAGGGGGCAAGTTGGGCTTGAGGTAGGACGACAACACCTGCACGGGCACTTGCTCTTCCCGCTCCCATACCCCAACATACAGGCAACCCAATGTCCCGCAGAGATTGGGCATGTTGAAGTGAAACAGCAGCAGCGTGCCATCCTTACCCTGTATCTGCCACGCCTGCATCGTATCAGCCAATACTTGAGCCTCCTGTCCTGTTGCCGCCGTCTGCTGAGCAATCACCTGTGCAATGAGTGGTTTGGATGCAATGTCGGTTGCCTTACGCCAGGGGACACTTGCTACGGCAGAGCAGCCCATCGTACCCAGCAGCACCGACAGCAGTAAAAAGAGTCCCAAGCCCAGCCGAAACCAGCGGCTGCACTGCCGTAGCCAGAGTGGTGGTGGTGGCAACTCTGGTGTCGTTTGGGGTGAACGTGTGTCCGTCATAGTGAACCTCCTGTATTATTCGTACTTGTGCCAATTGGGATCAAGCTGGTTGAGCAATTGTTCCGCACTAGACCGAGGCACTCCGTTGCTGGTCAGCCCTCTCAGCCCCAGCCAACCACCACCGTGGGTCAGCAGTGTCCAGCGGTGAGACTGCTTTTTCAGGAGCGCCTGTCCACCCGCTTCACCTTCATTCCAGGACACCAGTGCATAACTGCCACTTACCGCCACCTTTCGCACCGAAAAGCGGTTAGATCGACCCAGCTGCTGCACCACCTGCCGCACGATCGCGACTTCTGACGACTGGGCGATCGCGTGAGCAGGCGCATCTAAACGACCCAAGACCAACGTAGTGAAAGTAGTAACGGCAAGTAACCCAATGACAAACCACACCCAAAAACGCTTTAGAAATGGCATCACAACCTCCTTTTACGTTTAACTTTTAACTATTGAATGACACGGTAAAGCTTCTCACTGCCGCCATACTGGTCGTAGTACCCATCGAAGGAGCGACTGGACACCCAGGCAAACTGGGCACGGGAACTGGAGTTGGAGCGCACACGCGTACAACCCTCGTTCAGGCAGATGCCGATGTGCCGCTGGTCTTTAGCAATAATGATGTCCCCTGCTTGCGCCTGTGCCGTTGAGACAGCTTGACCACGCCCGTTTCGGAGTGCTGCTTCTACAGAGGGGACATAGTTGGGATTGTCTCCTAGCGGGGCAACGCCAGCCTTCTGTAAGACCCGGTTCACTGCCCAGGCGCAGGCTTCATTGCCACCGCCTGGACCGGCGGACGTGTCCATGCCAGCAGCTTTATTGGCGGTGATCGCAATCTGCTTGCCAAGCCCTTTAGCGGCACTAGCAGTTGGTGCTTTGTCTGTATTGGCTTTATTGAAAGGGGCACAGACATTGGCACTTGCCTGATAGCGTTGCGCTGCCTGCCATAATCTCGCAAGCTCAACTGCCCCAAAGCATCCGCACTGCCGCTATCGATCGCGCTGTCGGGTCCACCAAAATGCATCTGTGCGACCCGTTCCATAAGGCGCATTCCGGTAAAGGATCTACCAGTTGTGGGATCAAGCTGCTGCTTTGCCCGCTTGGTCAAGTCTGCCAGGGAACTTTGAAAAGCCCGCTCCTGGTCTTCTGGTGGAAAGTACTGCATCAAATCTGCCGCTGTTGGCTGGTAGCCGTCTTGCACACGATCCAGAAATGCCTGTCCGCCTGATTTCGCCGCAATCAGCGTGGCGGCGAAAGGGTTGTAGTTCATGAACTGATAACGTCCCAGTCCGCGCCCGCAGTGACTGCCACCATCGGCACATGTATGCACTCCGACTGCCTGATAATCACCGCTACCCTGACTTTCAATACTGGCAATGGCTCCAGCTAATGACTTGAGATCGAGTCCAGAGCGATCGCCCACTCCTTGACCAGAGAGCAAACAATTTGCAGTGTCAGGCAATGCACCATACTTACTGCCACTTTTGCCACGACTTGCCCCGGTCGGCGTGGAAGGCGCTGTGGCTGACTTAGCACTTGATGCCAGATCACCGACCAAAATGAGGGCATTAACTTTGTAGGTCAGAAAGGGAACCGGACCAATAAAGTAAGGTGTACAACCAAGTGTGCCCTGGCAAAAACGGAAGAAGAGAGCCGTTGTGACCGTATCGGTGGTTTCATCCGGTTCCCATACTGCCACTTTGAAGGTGGGACCAAACGGCAATCTACCCGTTGGTTCTTTGCCCCCATTGACTGCACGCAATGCGCCCTTGCCGCCTTCCACTTCCTGATATTTCCCAGAAAGCCACTGTTTACCTTCCAGTGCCCCGCGTGCCGAACGTCCTGAAGCTTCCAAATCGTCCAGCTCGATGTAAGCACAATCCTTGCGTCCCTTTTGTTTAGTGCAGGGAATCGCAAAGCCTTGAAGATCGGAACCAGAAATCGTGTTCGTGCGGTTGGCTTCGGAGGGACCATAGACCGCATCAACCCGCATCACGATGCCGTTACCCGATGCCAGTGGGTTTGGGTAGCTTGTCAGCGGCACCTGATTAAGTCCAGGTACACCGTTAATTGGAGTCGTTTCCCAGCCCGAAAAGTTGCCCAAGGCAGCATCCGCTAGACCAGGAATGGACGCGATCGCAAATTGCGTCAGATCAACGGTATCCAACTTTAAATCACCCAATTTCGGGAATTGCTGCATCGCCTGATCAAGTGTCAGCCCTATTGCCAACCCTGGATCATCAACAATGCCTGCGGCGCGTGCCCCCACTAAAGCCGCGATCGGTGGGATGTCTTTGATCTGCAATTGCCCTAGAGAAGGGATCGCACCGAGTAGATGCCTCAGACTCTGCTTGGTTGCCAATGGAAAAGCGGACAGTGATGTTTGGGCTAAAGCTTGTCCCAGCACTTGTCCAATCTGGTTGAGGGAAAAGGCTTGAGGCTGTAGTTCCTGAACATCTCCCAGCGCCAGAAATTGATCTGGAGTTTGCCCAGCCAGCCAGCGACGACCGGAAAAACTACCCTGTGTTGGCACAGAACCACTGGAAGCTACAGGTGGAAATTGGCTGAAGCTAATCTGACTCCAGTCAGGCGTTTGGGCAGCGGTCAGCGGTAACGCTTGCGCCCAAGCGGGAGCAGGCAACAACCAGACTCCTAATATGAGCAGAAGGCACGCGATCGCCCATAGCCAACTTACGCAGGAGCGCACAATGCTCTTGCGCCTGGCGGATGAATTCACCATGACTCATGACCTTTAACGTGTGCAAATTTTTTGAGTGATGGGTAGCGCTACCGCCCCAGCCATAGCGCCGTCCTCGAACCTTACAGTTCCAATTCGTTGTCGTTTAAGCTGCCGTACTCTGAGCCTCTGTACTCACTCAGCTGTGGGTTAGGGTGACTCGCTGTTTCGGTATAAGGTGTGTCACCAAAATTGACGGCATAGATGTTTTCCTGATAGCCGTCCTGAAACTGATCTGGTTGCCAGGGTGTGTTGCCCGCACCCCAGGCAGCATCAATCGTGGCAGCAGGTACGGCATCAGCCGGTTGAGCGTAGCCTGTGGATTCAAACCCAGTCTCTAATGCATCGGGATTCATCGGATTCACCTCGGTTGCTGTAACAGCTCCACCGTAGAGATCGGCACAGAGCCGGATCACCTTCCTTCAGCAGCGTGAGTAACGATGGTAGCTTCTGCATTTCGGTTGATGAAGTGGCATCCAAACCGCTCTGACACTGGCAGAAAAGGCATTGGAAGAATTACAGGTTCGGGATTGTGTGCGACCGTGTTCACCCAATCACCCACCATGAATCAAATTGACCTTTTTCCAGCACTCGTTGAGACACAGCCAGATGATTCTCCATCGTGGACGCAAGCATTAACCATGATGCGAGTGATGGCGCAGATGGAACCGGCACCGACAACTTTACTGGAGGCTCTATTACATCTTCTACCACTGAAAACTGACCATCTCAGGTACTTTCAGGGACCCATCATTGTGGGTGCGAGTAGTTGGTCCGATCTGCTTCCTGCTTGGCTCTTACAGGCTGTGAGGCAGGAACGGTTTCTGTTGATTTTGGATGAGTTTGAACAAGGCATCGTGACAGAAGCCATCACTCCTGCGGAAATTGTCTGTGCCTTACAACCTCTAACCCTGGAAGCACCCTTACGGCATGAGTATGCAGAGCTTTGCCTTTGGGCGTTTGATCAGGTGCTGCAACGCCACAACCGTTTGCCAGCGGGACATGACTCTTTCTTTTCAATCATAGGAGGACAATCTGTCCAGCCAATGCATCACATTTTGCAAGCGATCAGCATCACTATTCGCCGCAAGGTTGTACGACATGCCCCTAAGGTGGAACGAGCCTTGGCGCAGACTTTCCACGGGAAAGTCACATCGCCTGAAGTAGCCATAAAGTCTACGGCTCAGGACATAACCCAGCCTGAACAAGTGGTGCAGGTGGATCTATTCCAAGGCGCATCATCTACAAAACTATGAAAGGCAATGATTTTTACACGCATGAAGAGACGCTGCGAGACACGGCTGTAAAACATACGACCAAGCCGAATGCTGAACGTTTGGAACAGCGGTTGGTGTATCAGTTGATTCAGGATATTGAGACATTGGAGCAGGCGATCGCCCCTTTCCTCACAGCAGAGCGCCTTGCCTTTGACTGTGAGACGACTGGCATTGATCCACATACTGATCGCATCCGTTTATTGCAAATTGCGGTTCCTGTTCAGCCTGTATTAGTGCTTGACTTGTTTGCGATCTCAGTTGATGAATGCAGCTTGCTTCAAAAGCTATTGGCATGCCCTATGCTCAAAATTGCCCATAATCTTAAATTCGACTGGCAGTTTCTCACTCAGGCAGGCTTTCAACTTGCGGGTCCATTTTTTGACACGCAGCTTGCCTATCAAGTGCTGAAAGCGGGACGCAAAGGGAAGGCATCGCTGGGAGTTGTTGCTAAAAAACTGTTAGGCATCAACCTGGATAAAGCGCAGCAGCAGAGTGACTTTTCAAAACCCCAGTTAACGGCTACACAACTGACCTATGCTGCGATGGATGCTCAGGTGCTGCTAGCTTTACATGAGGCGCTGACGGTTCGGTTGAAGCACCAGAAGTTATTTGCGATCGCCCGCTTAGAATCTGCCTGTGTCCCCGCCACAGCTCAGATGGAACTCAATGGGATGCGGTTGCATCGCGATCGCTGGCAAACAGCCGTCACACAGTTGCATCAGCAATTGCATACGGCTTTGCAGACCTTTCGGCATTGTTTGGGTGAAGCGGTGCTGGAACAGACTTCCTTTTTGCCAGGACTGCAAGCAATCGGGGGCAGTGGCACCAATCCCAATTCACCAGAGCAGGTGAAGCAAGTGCTTGGGCAACAGGGCATTGCGGTGAAGTCCACCAGCCAAAGTGCCCTGATTGCCCAGGTGGATCAACATCCAGCGATTCCGGCGCTCCTGGAATACCGACGGCTTGCCAAAGTGTTGTCGAACTTTGATGCCAGTTTGATCAAACACATGCATCCAGTGACCGATCGCCTTCATCCCAACTATTTTCAACTGGGTGCGCGATCCGGGCGCTTTACCTGCCGTCGTCCCGCCATTCAAACAATTCCACATCTTGCCCTGACTCGCCGCTGCTTTGTCGCGGCACCGGGATACAAAATCGTCAAAGGGGATTACTCCCAAATTGAGCTGCGCATCGTTGCCAAAATCAGTGGCGATCACCGCATGCTTGAGGCATACCAAAAGGGTGAAGATATTCACCGTCTCACGGCTGCCATCGTGACGAGGAAAGCGCTTGCAGACATTACAGAAGCAGAGCGGCGCATTGCGAAGAAACTTAACTTTGGACTGATCTATGGCATGAGTGCCGTGCGACTGCAATTAGAAACCCAGCTTGAGTATGGCATTGTGATGAGTCTTCAGGATGCCCGTACCTTTGTGCAACGCTTTTTTGAGGTGTATGAAGGTGTGCGTCATTGGCATGAACGGGTCAAGCGTAATCTGTATGGAAACAAGACGCGACGCACTCAAACCCTTGCGGGACGCTTGCGTCTGTGGTCTGAGGCTGAGCAACCGCGTCTGACGGAATTACTCAATTATCCGGTGCAGGGGACGAATGCGGACATCATCAAACTAGCGCTGGTCAAGCTGCATCCCCAGTTGGGCAATGCCCGACTGATTGCGGTAGTGCATGATGAGATTGTCCTGGAGTGCCCAGAAGCGGCAGTTGAGGCGGTGAGCCAACGCTTGCACCGCTGTATGGTGCAACCTGCACAGAAACTGCTTGCTCCGATTCCTGTGGTAGTGGATGTGCAGGTGCTTGAAAGTTGGGCTGAGTAAGGAGCGAAGCCTTTAGAATTAACCATGAAGCTTTTAGGATCAACCAGAACGAATTCGGTTGTCTTCATTCAGACTTAGAAAGCCGATCAAGTATCCTTGATGCAAGCATGATGAAGCAGAAGAATCGTTTAGCTGAGGCTATGCCAGAGAAGATGCAAGAGATTATCCAGCGAGTCGTTGCTGGTGAAGGGGATGAGGCAGATTTGCAGGCGATCGCAGCTGCACTTCGGGCAGGAGATGTCGTATTAGCCACAGGAGACCGTTCGATCGCCATCGGCAGCAATGTCTCAAATTCTGTCATGGTGACTGGAGACAACAATCAGGTGATTCTGCTGACCGAGGAAGCCGCGATTGCCCTTGAGCGCATTTTGCAGCAGTGGCAACCGAAGCAGAGCCAATATGTGCAGCCGAAAGGATGCCGCAATCGCCAAGAGTGCGATCGCTATCTGGAAGTCGTGCTGCAACGATTGGAGCGTTTGGGGAGTCCAGAAATCCTTAGAGATGAAGTCTACAAGGGGAGACGCTTCAACTACATTGCCAGAATGGTTGACTTTGAGCCAGGATTAGGGGTGCGCGGAGAGGCATTCTTTTTGTTTTCTGAGTTTGCTTTTATCAATATGAAGGGGTTGAAAGCGTTCTCCAATGAGTCCTCACAGTGGGCAAGGGCACGAGTCAACCCAGCGGCAGCGGGTCAGGCGCTTTATAACTTTCGGATGCCGACTCATTTGTGTTTTGCGATCACCCTGGTCGATCACGTCGAGGAAACAGTGGCTGTTGAAATCCAGACAACCAACCCCTTTGGGCACCGAGTAGACTTGCTGTGGTACGAGATTCCTGTAGTGTACGAACTGAGTCAACAGAGACTGCTCTACTACAATAAGGCATCGAGTTTTTGGGAAAACTTTAGAGGCGAAGTCGTCTGGCAACCATTACGAACTGTGATTCAACAGGTTTTAGGACCTTAGTAAAAAATCGGGTAGTCCTAAAGGTGTAAGGATAGCTAACCTCTAGCTTGAGCAGGGTAAAGCGCTGGCGGCTGGAATGTTAAACCTAGTACGTTGCCCTCTAAAGTAGCCATGCCCTTGACACTCCCTTGCTGTC
>JAESFU010000507.1_pt1 | contig 19546 bp, 16 predicted proteins | sample 9269461 | NCBI WGS metagenome assembly JAESFU01 (sample SAMN14502556, study PRJNA617107) | algae metagenome | isolation source: Stenomitos rutilans HA7619-LM2 and co-occurring heterotrophs from cave walls | place: USA: Waikapalae cave, Hawaii | collected 2009-07-28
ACAGGAATTGTAACACCTTTCACGCCCGCCAGATTGCGATCGTAATAGTTCGCTACGGTATTTCTTCGTTGCGTGTAGTCATCCAGATATCTAAGCTTCACATTCAGAATGGCAGCCTGTAATGTGTCCAATCGGCTGTTAACGCCAATGATTTCATGATGGTATTTGATCTTCTGCCCGTGATTGGCTATCATCTTTATTTTTTCGCCGAGGGTTTTGTCATTTGTCAGGATGGCCCCGCCATCGCCATAGCAGCCCAGATTTTTAGACGGGAAAAAAGAAGAAGTCCCGACAGTTCCCATAGTTCCGGCCTTCTTCACCGTTCCGTCGGAGAATGTATAGGCGGCACCGAGCGCTTGTGCGGTGTCCTCGATAATGTGCAGGTTGTTCTTTTGCGCGAGTGCGAGCAGCGGTTCCATATCGCAGCATTGACCATAGAGATGTACAGGGACAATCGCCACTGTTTTGGGTGTAATTTTCTCCCGAATCTGATGAATATCAAGATTGAAAGTGTCGGCGTGAACTTCTGTAAAAACAGGAACGAGCCCTAAGAGAGCAATAACTTCGGCTGTCGCCACGTAGGTGTGTACGGGAAGTATAATTTCATCGCCGGGTTTAAAGTCCAGCGCCATCATGGCAATCTGCAACGCATCGGTGCCATTGGCGCAGGGAATTACAAATCCGGCGCCGCTGTAGTGTTTCAATGCCTGCGCGAACTGCTCAACCTGTGGTCCCTGAATAAAGGCGGTGGAATTCAATACCTCCTGAATGGCAGAATCGATTTCGTCTTTTATGCGCAGGTACTGTCCGCGCAAATCCACCATGTTAATCTTGTCCTTCACCATTATAGACGTGCTGTAATTTTTTCTTTGTCCAGAAATCCCTTCACGTCGTAGATTACAGCATTGGGCTGACTGATAGACGCCAGATCCAATGTCTTGAATTCATCGTGTCCTACGGCTAAAACAATTGCATGATATTTTATCGCAGGCTTGGCGATAAGTTTTAATCCGTATTCATGTTGTACTTCAGCGCCATCAGCTTGCGGATCGTAAACATCCAGATTGGTACCAAAACTTTGCAGCTCGCGGATCAGATCCACCACACGGCTGTTGCGTATATCAGGACAGTTTTCCTTGAAGGTAATGCCGAGCACCAGAACGTTGGCTTTGTTGATGGGCAATTCGTGCTGGGACATAAGCTTGATAACGGTGCTGGCAATATGCACACCCATATTGTCATTGATTCTTCGCCCAGCGAGAATGACCTGCGGATAGTATCCCAGGCTGTCGGCTTTGTAGGTAAGGTAATAAGGATCTACGCCAATGCAATGTCCACCTACCAAGCCGGGTTTGTAGGGAAGGAAATTCCATTTTGTGCCGGCAGCCTGCAAAACTTCATGCGTGTCGATGCCGATACGTTCGAATATTAATGCGAGTTCGTTAACAAAGGCAATGTTAATGTCCCGCTGCGAATTCTCGATCACTTTGGCGGCTTCTGCTACTTTCATGGACGAGGCCTTGTGTGTTCCGGCAGTTATGATTTTACGATAGAGCTGATCAACTTTCTCGGCAACCTCAGGCGTGCTCCCGCTGGTAACCTTTAAAATATTTGTGACGCGATGCAATTTGTCGCCGGGATTAATTCGCTCGGGCGAATAGCCACAGAAGAAATCAACGTTAAATTTCAGTCCACTTATTTTCTCCAGGACAGGTACACAAACTTCTTCGGTACATCCGGGATAGACGGTAGACTCATAGATAACAATATCGCCTTTCTTTAAGACGCTTCCAATAGTTTTGCTGGCACTCTGGAGCGGGCGCAGGTCTGGAGTCTTGAATTCATCTACCGGCGTAGGAACTGTAATGATAAAGTAATTTACATCCTTAAGGTCAGCGGGATTTGCTGAATAGGTCAGTCTTTTCGAAGATTGTAACTCATCAAGTTCAACCTCTTTTGTTCGATCTATACCATTTTGTAACTCGCCAATTCGTTCTTGATTTATATCGAAACCGACAACGTCAATTTTCTTTCCGAATTCTACGGCCAAGGGAAGGCCTACATAGCCGAGCCCGATCACTCCAATTTTCTCCATTTATCAAGATGATTTTATAAGCATGCGTTGTTTTTCGATGGATGGCGTGCCTTTTCGAGAAGACACGAATCAATTCAAGTTACACGATACCATCAAGTTTCTTCAACTCTCAAAAATACAAAAACGGTCATATGGTTCGCTATCCGTCGGCGAAAAAAAGGATGTTCACGAGGCTTTACGAAACGCCGCTTTTATCAACTGACAAGAAGTGCCAAAAATTTTTGCTTTACCTGTAATTTTTTCAAAAAGACTGGTTCTGGACGGTTCGTCAGGCGCCTCTGAGAGGTGCTCGCCCGCAATCACGACTCATGCGATGGTTGGGGAATGGAAGGCGGGAAAAAGAGTCTATAGCAAAACAACATAACAACAAGACATAAGAGGATAATCCAGATGTTGTTTGTTTGAGACGCAAAAAAGAAAAATATCGCTGGCATCAATACTTTTAAACCCGCCAGGGGGTCGTGGTGTTTCAATACAGTTTTGGTAAAATAGCTGTATTGAATAGGAATCATTAATGCAGTAGATAAAAGTACACCATACATTAATCCCAGAGTCCCTAGCAAATAATACGTCAGCGGGATGAGCACCATTCGGGACACAAGCGTCATTGCCGTAAAAATTGTGCTTAGTTTAAAGTGACTACTGCCACTGAAAAAATAATTGGGAACGACATTAATAGCCGTTATCATGTTGACAGCAACAAAAAGACGGATAAAATCAATCGTATGATCGTACGTGTCCTGTTTTAGCCAAAGTAATATGAATGGATCTTTGATCAGATAGAAGGCCGTTAGCAGAACTGCCACGCCCCCCAGGAAATAAAATTGTATTTTGTTATACATGGATTTGACTTGTTGTCCCATGTAAATTTTTTTGGACACAACCGGAAAAATCCAGGAAACGGATGCTGAGAAAACACCGTGGATTTGTGTGAAGATTGTAAATGCAATGGAGTAATATGCAAAAGTTTTAATGTCCGAGACCGACACAACAATGAACTTATCGATTTGTCCGGAGAATATACCCAGAATGGATTGAAACCATGTCCAGATACCAAAGCTGAATACCTCACGTATATAAAGCTTTTCAAAAGACGGAAGGAAAGACTTGAAGTTTGAAAAGCGGTATACGAGCCATGCTTCCACCAGCAAATATGCCAACGTCAGCATGCAAGAGCCGATAAAGATGTAAATCAGGGAAAAATTAAGCAAAACCAGGATCAAATTCGCGCCCAGTGTAGTGACTTTGCCGATGGTAGATATTTTGGCAGCAACATCATATCGTTCATAACCTTTAAATACGGCAAGAAAAATCTGCTCCATGAATTTTAATCCAAGGGTGAGTCCCGCAATCTGGATGGTATAGAAAACCAGTTCGTTCCTTTCTTTGGACAGGTGGAGCCAATTGTATTCTTTCAGAACGAAAGACACCGCCACCGCCACCAACATGACAGCGCCGCATAGGACCAGATACACGGAGTATGTGGCACCGATAACTTTATTTACTTTTTCCTTTTCGCCGGAAGCAAGATATTTGGACACGAACTTTACCGTGGCATCGCCAAGGCCGATATTTAAAACTCCAATGCTGGCCATAATGGTGTTAATAAACATCCATAAACCATACATTTCAACGCCCAGTTTTTCGATAAAGACCGGGGTGGCCAGCAACATAAGCGCAGGATACACCACTGCGTCCACTACACTCCAGGCAGCGTTGTTAATATTTTTAGATCGCGCAAAATTTAGAATGATGTCCTTCACAAACTTTTATCCGTCGGTTGAGGCTTCGTTGCACCCGGTATACAAAGGGAGAATAAGTAAATCTTACGAAAGCCTAACGTTGTAATATTCGAGATACCAGTCTACGAATTTCCCAACACCAGTTTCAATCGGAGTCGATGGTTTGAAGTCCACTTCTTTTATCAGGTCGTCTACATTGGCAGACGTTGCCGGGATGTCACCTTCTTGCATTGGCAGAGAATTCCTGATTGCCTTCTTCCCAAGTTTATCTTCAATGATTTCAATAAAACGTATCAGTTCGACGGGGTTATTATTGCCGATATTGAAAATACGATAGGGTGCGAAGCTCGTGGCAGCATCCGGCTGATGTCCATTCCATTCCGGGTTGGGTTTGGAAATTTTAGGAATCAGTCTTATAACACTTTCTACAATATCATCGACGTATGTGAAATCACGGATCATTTTTCCATTGTTGTACACGTCGATCGGTCGGTTTTCAATGATAGCTTTTGTGAAAATAAACAGCGCCATATCCGGGCGACCGTAAGGACCATACGCGGAAAAGAATCGCAGGCCTGTTGTGGGTATGCCATATAGCGAAGAATATGTGTGGGCCATCAATTCATTGGACTTCTTCGATGCGGCATACAGCGTAAGCGGGTGATCTACGTTGTCATGAACAGAGAACGGCATTTTCTTATTTGCCCCATAAACAGATCCCGAAGAAGCATAAACAAAGTGTTCTGTCTTATAATGACGACATCCTTCCAGGATGTTCAGAAAGCCATGGATGTTGCTTTCCAGGTAGGCGTGCGGATTTGTCAGGGAATAACGAACACCAGCTTGCGCCGCCAGGGTAGCAAACAGGTCATCAATTTTTTTCCGATCCGTCAGATCAAGTTGGGCAAATGTGAATTGTGAGCTTTTTCTCAAAATGTCCAGACGGGCATTTTTAAGATTCGGATCATAGTAATCGTTCAGATTATCGATGCCCATTACCCGGTAGTTTTCCTTTAAAAGTCTTTGGACAAGGTGAAAACCGATAAAACCGGCGGCACCTGTAACTAATACGGATTTGGGTATAGACATCTTTGAATAGCAATTGGAATGGGCTCAAAACTAACGAATTTGAGGTATACTAAAAATGCATTAAACTTGCGCCTATGACACAGAAAACAGTATCCGGTGAGATAGATTTGATGGAGCTTTTGGCTAAAGGCTACCGGGCGGTAAAGGCAAATCTTTTAGTATTCATTATTCTTCCATTGGCGGGACTCGTGCTCATGTTCTCGCTGTCTTTTCGATCTGGTAACAAGTACGCATCCAGTATGATGATCACCACCAACCTGTTGTCAGAGAATGAAGCGAAATTCATATTTGAAGAATTGGGAAGGGCAGACTCTATTCCCGGACTTTCCGAAGAAGAAAGTAAAAAACTGGTAAGCCTGAAATTTGAAGTGGAAAAGGGACTTTCAATTGGCACGAATGACCCGAAGCTTGCATCCAACGGACAGATGGTCTATCTGAAGATTATTGCTAACGTAACCGATCCATCGGTATTTCCGGCCATCGAAAAAAAGCTGATAGCATATCTCAACAATGTCGGCCCTGTGATGCAAAACCGGAAAAACCTGGAGATTTTTTATAAGTCTGTCATCCAGAAAATAGATCATGAAATTGCTGCAATGGACCAGATCAAAAGCAGCGACAAAAATGCGCTGGCAAATTATGTCGATCCGGCAAACCTCTTCGCAAAAACGGTGGAGCTGTATAAGGAACGCGTGGACAATGAAGTAAAACTCAAAAACATAGAATCGGTACAGGTAGCAAAGGGTTTTGGGTCACTGATCAAAGATTCTAAAATGCCCAAAGTTATTGTGGCCATGGTAGGACTTCTGATGGGATTGGCCCTGGCAACATTCCTGATGTTTGTGCGCTATTTCAATTCATACAACCGATCGCTGAATCTGGACTAACGGCCTATCAAAACGATCATCACTTTACTGAATAAGGAATTCAGCCTGGAGCTGCGGCGAAAGTCTGTAATCTCCGGCATCAGTCTCTATTTGTTCAGCCTCGTCTTTATTTGCTACCTCACATTCAGCCTGCGGCAGAATTCTATCAACCCCGCTACATGGTCTGCGCTATTCTGGCTGGTGATTTTATTTTCCGTTGTAAACGGCGTGGCCAAAAGTTTTATCGGCGAGAAAAAAGGGACTTTTCTATATCTCTACATGCTGGCGAGTCCGCAGGCGGTTATCATTTCCAAAATCATTTACAATGCCGTGCTTTGCCTGGCGTTGTCCTTTACGGGCTATGTCCTTTTCTCAGTTTTTATTGATAACCCTGTTCAGGACAAGCCGCTGTTTTTTTGTTGTCTGACATTAACATCAATCGCATTTTCTGCGGCGCTTAGTCTGATGTCGGGTATAGCCTCGAAAGCAAACAACAGCAATGTGCTGATGGCCGTACTGAGTTTTCCTGTGATTCTCGCAATCCTGCTGATGGCAATCAAAATCACCAAAAATGCACTCGACGGTATTGAACGCAGTGCCAGCTACGATGAGCTCCTGAACCTGCTGGCAATAAATTGCATCCTTACAGGACTTGCGTACATGCTCTTCCCGTATATTTGGCGCAGCTAATCAAAAGATTCTTTTGCAATCGTTTGATGCCATTCATTTCGAATCCCTCGAATTGAAAAAACTACAGTCACACCAGACGAAACGATACGATGGAGTTAAAATCCTGGATGAAAGTCAAAGCCATTGTTCTCCTGTTCTACCTGCACATAGCCGGGTTGCTCATGGATGTGCCAAGGCTCAACATTGTAAATGAAACAGTGCGGGCCACCTATTTCCACGTGCCCATGTGGTTCACCATGATTTTTCTGTACCTCGCCTCGCTGGTATTTGCAATTCGCTACCTCGCCAATCCGTCACGCAAATGGGACGTATGGTCGTCGCAGTTTGCACACGTGGGGCTGGCATTTGGACTGCTGGGAATTTTCACGGGTATGGTATGGGCGAATTACACCTGGGGAACACCGTGGCATGGCGATCCGAAACAAAATGGCGCGGCTATAGCCTGTATGGTGTACCTGGCCTATTTTGTATTGCGCGGCTCATTGGACAATGAAGAACAGCGCGCAAGACTCAGCGCCGTGTATAACATCTTCGCATTTGCCGCCATGATTCCGCTGATCTTTATTATTCCCCGCATGACAAGCTCCATGCACCCCGGGAATGGCGGAAATCCAGGGTTCAATATGTACGATCTGGATAGCCGCATGCGACTGGTTCTATACCCGGCCGCCATTGGCTGGATCTGGCTGGGCTGCTGGATTGCCAACCTGCGCATTCGCGTAAAAAATGTAGAAGAAAAAATTCTGGAAATAGAAGATGAAAAAAATGCTTAGATCTTTTCTGATGCTGCTCGCCCTGATTATGCCGTGCGCGGTGCAGGCGCAGGAAAAAGTTGAAATGGCCGACGTGATGCGCTCGGAAGGAAAAATTTATGTGGTGGTGGCCATTATCCTGCTGGTACTGGCCGGATTGATCGCCTACTTGTTCTTGCTGGATCGCAAAGTGAAAAAGCTGGAGCGCATGGTAGACGGGAAAAAGCAATAAACCCTTTCAATCGTCCTTACGTTTTTCGGGTAATCGCTGAATTTGTAAGGCGCAGTACCTAATTTTGCCGCGGAAACAGGGGAGAGCACAGTATGAAAAAAACGCACATCTTTATCATCATCGTCATCGCCGTGGCCATCGGTATTATGGTTGCCACGTCCAACGACGCCAGCACGTATGTTGATTTCACTACCGCGCGCGAACTCGCCGATGACGGCAAGAAAAGCGACATCCACGTAGTGGGCGAATTGAAGAAAGATTCGCAGGGCCACGTAACCGGTATTGAAGAGGGAGCCGATAAAGTTTCATTCTCTTTTATCATGGTAGACGATCGCGGACGAGAACAACGCGTAGATTACGATGAACCCATGCCCGCCGATCTGTTGCGCAGCGAAAAAGTAGTAGTAGTCGGCAGCTACGAAGGTCACGACTTCAAAGCCAGTAAAATAATCCTGAAGTGCCCCTCCAAGTATCAGGAAAAAAATGTCAATGTATAACGACGATCGGGACAATGCACGGCGCGTTGTCCTTTTCATTGTCACACTATTCGTATAATTCGTTCTTCGCATGATGCATTATTTCATCGGTAACCTCGGCCATTTCTTTGTTATCACCTCGTTTGTTACGGCACTGGTTACAGCCTTCGCCTATTTCAATGCAACAAATGCGAGCGACATTCAAAAGAAAGACTTCTGGTTACTCAACGGCAAAGTCGGGTTTTATACCCACGCACTCTCGGTTTTTGGCATCTGCATCACCCTGTTTATCATCATCGCCAACCATTACTTCGAATATCACTATGCGTATAGCCATTCCGATAGCAAACTGCCTACCGACTACCTGATCTCCACTTTCTGGAATGGACAGGAAGGAAGTTTTCTGCTGTGGATGTTCTGGCATGCTGTGCTGGGCATTGTCCTGATCCTGACGAACAAGTTTTGGGAAGCCCCGGTGATGACTGTGTTCGCGCTTGTGCAGGCATTTCTTGCATCGATGATTCTCGGAGTTGTTATTCCGGGTCTCGAACTCAAAATAGGAAGCTCGCCTTTTATCTTGCTGCGCGACGCCATGCGTGAAGCGCCGATCTTCCAGACACAACCCGATTTTATTCCCAGAGATGGGACAGGCCTTAACCCGCTGCTACAGAACTACTGGATGGTGATTCACCCTCCTACACTCTTTCTGGGTTTTGCCTCTACGCTGGTTCCGTTCTCATTCTGTATTGCCGGCCTGTGGCTGAAAAAATATCGCGACTGGGTTCGTCCGGCGTTACCATGGGCGTTGTTCAGTGGCGCCATTTTAGGACTTGGAATTTTAATGGGCGGCTACTGGGCGTATGAGACACTGAACTTCGGCGGCTACTGGAATTGGGACCCGGTGGAGAACGCCGTGTATGTTCCGTGGCTGATACTCGTGGCTTCCATCCATACCATGATCACATTCAAGAACAGCGAGACGGCCCTCAAGGCATCCATCATCCTGGTGATCGCCACGTTTGTGTTGATATTATACTCAACGTTTCTTACCCGAAGCGGCATCCTGGGCGATGCGTCTGTCCACTCGTTTACCGATCTCGGTTTATCCGGACAATTGCTGGTCTACCTGCTGTTCTTTACGGTAGCAGCCATTGTATTGTCCATTTTCCGTTGGAAGGAGATCCCATCCTCTGCGGAGGAGGCCTCAACCTATTCGCGCGAATTCTGGGTTTTTATCGGCATGACCGTTTTGTGTCTGATGGGCTTCCAGGTTTTAATCCCAACCTCAATACCCGTCTGGAACAAGATCATCAATCTTTTCGGAGGAAGCTCCAACCTGGCGCCACCGGCAGATCAGATTGGGTTCTATACAAAGTTTCAGCTCTGGTTTGCCATCGTCATTGCTCTGCTTTCGGGCCTTGGACAGTTTTTCTGGTGGAAGAAAATGGACAAGAATCAGTTGTCCAAAGAACTGACTACGCCGCTGTTGATCTCGCTGATCCTGTTCGCGGTCATCATCACCGTGGCACAGGTCTTCAAAATTCCGTACCTCATTATTGTATTGGCCAGTTCGTTTACCATTGTGGCGAACGGGAAGATTCTGCTATCCCTGATCAAAACCAGTCCCGGACTTTCCGGTGGTGCTGTGGCTCACATCGGTGTGGGTATGATGCTGGTAGGAGTGATGTTTTCCTCCGGGTATTCCAAGATTGTGTCCATTAACAATACGGGATTGATGTACAGCCGCGAAGCCGACGAGGAGTTCAACCGTGATAATCTGCTGCTCTTTCTGAACGAACCGCGCACCATGGCTGAGTATGCCATCGAATACAAAGGTGAGCGACTGGAGCCGCGCGCGAAAAACGGTTTTGTGAATCCCAACGACGTAGAGCCGACACCCGATAAATTCATGGTTGTGGCCAAACGCGATATTGTTTTTGAAGGGGACAAGCTTTTTGCCGCCAAAGACACGTTTGAAATTTTTGCCGAGAACACCTATTACCAGATCGATCTGCGCAGCAAAGATGATCCAAAAGGGAAAGTAACAACCCTCTATCCGCGCGTGCAGGACAATCCTACGATGGGCATGGCGGCTTCGCCGGACATCAAGCGCGAAGCAACGAAAGACCTATACGCACACGTGGTGAATATGTCCGACCCCGAAAAACTGGAATGGAGCAAAACCGAGGAGGTGAGGACATCCGTAAACAAGCAGTTCTTTGCCAACGATTACGTAGTCGTGCTTCAGAAAGTGGAGCGTGTCTTCGAAATCGGGAACGAAAAACTTTCGCCGGACGATGTGGCCGTACGCGCCACTATTCTGGTAAAAGGCGAATATCAGGACTACACGGCAGAGCCGACGTTTATCATTCACAACAAAATGGTAGGACGAGTCCCTGACGTCATCGCCGATCTGGGTATTCAGTTTACCCTCATGAATATTTTCCCGGAGTCCAATGAGTTTTTGATTGGCGTGAATACGCGCCAGAAGAACTGGGTGATTGTGAAAGCGATTGAAAAACCATTCATCAACGTGCTCTGGATCGGTACGCTCGTACTCATGGCCGGCTTCGGTATCGCCATGGTGAGACGCTTCCGGGAGTTCAGCAAGATGAAGCAAAAGGGACTTGAATAAGTCCTAATTGTAAAATATTGCAATTCTGTCCCCGGATTCTTTTTTAGTTGCGAAGGTTGCTCTATCTTCAGAGCGTGAATTCCCTTCGCGAGTATTTCATTGGCGATTACCTGCGCCAGAGCCCGGACATATTGGTGCAGGCAAGCATCCGGCTTATCTACAAGCTCATCTCGGTGTCGCTCCTTTCGCTCGCCATCTTTTTCTCCATCTACCTGCTCAAAGGCTTTCACTACCAGCTCGTCAAAAGTATTGTTATCAGCCTGCTGTTTGTAGGACTGCTGTTTTACATGAAGTACCGGCACACCACGGTAATTGTCTGCCACCTGTTGATTGTGATCTCCTGGCTCAATAACAATCTGAACATTTACCTCTTCGACGACTTCAATTTCTTTATCGCGCTGCTCACCGTCTGCAACATCATTTTCGCGTTCCATACCCTGGGGAGCAAATGCGGCCTCGGATATTCTTTTCTGCACGCTGTCCCGATTGCCGTGCATTTTGTTTTACGCCACCTGGGCATTCACATGCGCACAGAACCGCCGGCGCAGATCACGTTTCTGGAAGGACTCGTTACCCTGACGCTGGTTTTCTTTATCCTGGTGTACCTCATCTACCATTACCACAAAGCCTACGAGCTGGCCGGTTTATCGCTTAGGCAGTCTGTTGCAGAGCTGGAAAAATCGCGCGAGCTGGCCAACGAGATGACGCGGCTCAAGACCAATTTCCTGTCCAATATGTCGCACGAGATCCGCACACCCATCAACGGTATTCTCGGCATCAGCCAGATCATCGAGCTTGAATCGAAAGATGAGACCATCCGCCAGTACACGCAACTGCAACAGCAGAACGGCCGGCGCTTACTCAACACCATCAGCAGCATACTGGAGCTATCGCGGCTTGAAGCCGGAACGGACACGTTCAGCATGCAGGCTGTGGAGGTAAATGCCATCGTGAGGCAAAGTATGCAACCCTATCAGCCGATTGCTGCGCATAAGAAATTGTCGTTTACGTTCGAGCCGGCAGCACCCGAGCTGGTGGCATTCTCCGACGGCCCGATGCTGCAGCAGGTTATTAATAACGTGGTAGGCAATGCCATCAAGTTTACCGACAAAGGACATGTACTGGTGAATACTTTCTTTGTTCAGAACAAACATGTGGTGATCCGCATTGAGGACACGGGACTCGGTATTTCTGAAGAATTTTTGCCGCGTGTTTTTAATCCGTTCGAACAGGAGAGTACCGGGCGCAACCGCAGCTACGAGGGCACCGGGCTAGGACTGTCTATTTCGCGCCGGTACCTGGACTTGCTCAAGGGTGATATTCTGGTTTCGTCTGTGAAGGGAAAAGGCAGCACATTTCAAATTGTACTGCCCGTTTACAGACAAGCGACATGAAAAAAATTTTATACGTAGACGATGAACAGATCAACGGATTTGTTTTTGAAAAACTGTTAAAGGGAAAATTTGAAACCACCTATCTCGCAGATGGTGAAGCGTGCCTGAACCTGGCGGATCTCCATTCCTACGATGTTATCCTGATGGACATAAACCTCGGCCGCGACAAACCCACGGGCGTGGAGATACTACAGCGGCTGAGAAGTGATTTCCCGGCCATGCGAACACCTGTCATTGCTGTTACCGCTTACTCCCAGATAGAAGGGGAGCGGCTTTTTCTGAAAGAAGGATTTAACGGTCTCATATCCAAACCTGTGGACTGGAGCCGGCTGGAAGAAAAAATTACTCCGTACCTGTAAGTCGCCTTACTTTCAATCGTTTTTGTAACTTCAGCGCTTCAGAAAAAACGAACCCGTGCTGTTGAATTCACAATTACCTCTGGCAGAACGCATGCGCCCGGTCAAGCTCGACGAGCTGGTGGGGCAGGAACATCTTACCGGGCCTAATGGCGTGATCCGCAAAGCCATTCAATCCGGCAATGTTCCGTCCATGATTCTGTGGGGCCCGCCCGGCGTGGGCAAGACCACCATCGCCAATATTATTGCCAACGAGGTCAAGAAGCCCTTCTATACCTTAAGCGCCGTCAATGCCGGTGTAAAAGATGTACGCGAAGTGATTGAAAAAGCCAAGCTCTCGTCCCGTTCTATTTTATTCATCGACGAAATTCACCGCTTCAACAAAAGCCAGCAGGATGCGCTGCTGGGCGCTGTGGAAAAAGGTACCATCACCCTGATCGGTGCCACGACCGAAAATCCGTCTTTCGAAGTAAACGCCGCATTGCTGTCCCGATCGCAGGTATATACATTGCGCCCGCTGGGCGAAGATCAGTTATTGCAAATGGTGCAGCACGCCTTAACCCGCGACGAGAAATTCAAACACCGTAAAATAGAAATACAGGAGCATCAGGCATTGCTGAACATCAGCGGTGGCGACGGACGCAAACTTCTGAACCTGGTAGAGCTCATCTGCGAATCGGTAACGGGCGATGTGGTAATCACCGATCAGCTGGTGATGGACCTCGCGCAAAAACATATTGCGCTATACGACAAGAGCGGTGAACAACACTATGATATCATCTCCGCTTTTATAAAATCGATCCGCGGCAGCGACCCCAACGCGGCCGTGTATTACCTGGCGCGGATGATCGAAGGTGGCGAAGATGTAAAGTTCATCGCCCGCCGTATGGTTATTCTGGCATCGGAGGACATTGGCAATGCCAACCCTACGGCGCTGGTAATGGCCACTACAACATTTCAGGCCGTGAACGTAATCGGCTATCCCGAAGCGCGTATAATCCTTTCGCAATGTGCAGTATACCTGGCCAGCTCGGCCAAAAGCAATGCAAGTTACATGGCGATTGAACATGCACTGGCTGCGGTGAGCCAGACAGGCGACCTGCCGGTGCCGCTGGCCATACGCAACGCACCCACGCGCCTCATGAAGGACATGGACTATGGCAAAGGCTATCAATATGCGCACAGTCACGAAGGGAATTTTGCCAACATGGAGTTTCTTCCCGACAGAATCAAGGGCTCTAAATTTTACGATCCCGGCAACAATGCGCGCGAAGAAGAGCTTCGGAAATTTTTACGCGCACGCTGGAAGGAGAAGTATGGATATTGATAAAAATCCCGGAGACATTTATTTTGGGACAGTGATTATTTTGAGGGAGACATCATGCAGCAAGTAATATTCGAATCATCACCCGCATACGTAATACTCTGCCTGGCGCTGGCCACAGGGCTTGCTTTTCTATTGTACAGAACGACGCAATATCCATGGAGCAAAAACTGGAACCGTGTCTTGCTGACGCTGCGTGCCGTGCTGCTGTTTACACTTTTCTTTTTATTGCTTGGTCCGATCGTGCGGCAAATTCAGAATGTGTACGAGAAACCGCTGTTCGTTTTTGTACAGGATAATTCCGTCTCCGTAAAAGAAGCGGTGGACTCTGCGGCACGCACAAACGTGCAGGCAGCCCTGGCACAAACACAACGCCAACTGGAAGAGCAGGGATACGAAGTAATTTCAACCGACCTGGAGGGACAGCCACTGGAGAAGATTTCGTACAACGCTCAAACAACCGATCTGAATGGCGCGCTGCGCAAAGTGTCCAATCGGTATGAAGGCAGAAAGATTTCCGGCGTCGTGCTGGTGTCCGATGGAATATACAATCAGGGCGTGTCTCCCATGTATGCATCGTACAACTTTCCCATCCACACGCTGGCCATGGGCGATACCCTGGAACGCACGGACATTGCTATTCGCAACATCGCTTATAACAAGATAGCTTACCAAGGCAACAAATTCCCCGTGCGCGTGGAAGTATCTATCAAGAACATTCCGCAACGGCCCGTGAAAGTGTCCTTGCTGCAACGCGGCAAGGTGCTGGAGCAACAGGTTAAGACATCGAACAACAACCAGATGCTGGTGTACGATTTTCAGCCTGCTGCCAACGAACAAGGCATTCAGAAACTGGATGTAGCGGTAGAAGTTGTTCCGGGAGAATTTAATGTGCGCAACAATAAAGCGTCCGTTTTTGTGGAGGTGGTGGAGGGCAAGAAGAAAATTCTCGTGGTGGCATCGGCGCCGCACCCGGATATAAAAGCATTGCGCGAGGTAGTGGACAATAACACGAACTATGATTTTCTATTGCACATTCCCCGCTTGCAGGAGCAACCGGCCAGTGCGCTGCAACCCGATAAAGTAGACCTGGTTATTTTTCACCAGGTGCCCGATATGCGTGGACTTACGCGCGATCTGTTTCAGCGCTTCGTAAAAAGTAAAACGTCGCTGCTTTTTGTTGTGGGGAGCCAGACGGACCTGCGGACCATGGCACAACAAAATCTGCCCGTGAAATTCGAGGGAATGCCACGTGAATATGATGACGTAACGCCAGTAGCCAATCCCGCATTTTCGCACTTCTCGCTCTCACCGGAAGTTAATTCATTACTGACATCCTATCCGCCTGTCTCTGTCCACTTTGGCAAAATGAATGTGTCCCTTTCGGCCATGCCCTTGCTGTATCAGAAAGTAGGTAGTTTGCCGACGCAGAAATCGTTGCTCACAATCGATGTGCAACAGGAACAGAAGATTGCCGTATTGCTGGGCGAGGGCATCTGGCGCTGGCGGCTCAACGAATTTGATCGTACGGAAAATACATTGGCATTTGATGAGCTTTTCGGAAAGTTGATCCAGTTTCTGAGCACCACCGAGGACAAGCGCAAATTCAAAAGCTATCCCGTGCAACAGGAGTTTGCGGATACAGAGCCTGTGGTTTTTGAAAGTCAGGCTTATAATGACATCTATGAACCGGTTTACGGCAATACAATCGAACTGGACATTACGGATGAGAAAGGCAAAAAGCTGTCCTATTCGTATGTAACCAGTGCCGGCAGCAATCGCTACCAGATCGGCGGTTTGCACGAAGGCGTGTATCGCTACAAAGCCCGCACAACACTTCAGCAAAAACAGGAGGAAGTAAGCGGCGAATTTGCCGTAGTACAGCGCCAGGCAGAACTGCAAAACCTGACTGCCGACTTTGGACTGCTGAAAAAAATATCATCCAACACAGGCGGAAAATTTTATACATTGGTACAAGCCGCTAACATCAGGACAGATTTAAGCAAAGCAGAAGCGAAAAGTGTTATCCACTCGGAAGAGTCATATCAATCGCTGATCAACCTGAAATGGATATTTTTTGCGTTGCTGCTGCTTGTGAGCACGGAGTGGTTTGCGAGGCGATATTGGGGAAGTTATTGACGCTGTTTACACAGGACATTGAACGGGTCCGACATCCGGTGCAGTAATTCGGTCAGCCGTTAAAAGCCATGTGTCGCCAGCACATGGAAAAGTTTTCGGACAATCGTTAAAAGTCGTTAACTTCGTTAGCATACCAAACCACCAGCGTCTCTTATGACCCGTACCCGAAAAGTAATCCTTGGCATCCTTGCCGCACTGGTATTGATCCAGTTTATTCGCCCTGCTAAAAACGTGTCCGATGAGCTCATCACGGCCGACGATATTTCAAAAAAATACACTATACCGGAAAATGTCCACCAGGTGTTGATCTCTAAATGTTACGACTGTCATAGCAACACTACCGTCTACCCCTGGTACAACAACATTCAACCCGTTGGCTGGTGGATGTCCAGCCACGTAACAGAGGGCAAGGAAGAGCTCAACTTCTCGGTTTTTAAAACCTATCCGGAGAAGAAGGCAAATCATAAAATGGAAGAACTCTCGGAAGCCATCAACGAAGGCTGGATGCCGCTGGATTCGTACCTCTGGATTCATCACAGCGCCTCGGTAACAGAGGAAGATCGTGCCATCATCAACGCGTGGATCAAGACATTGCCCATTACCCTGGGTGATCATCACTAAAATCACGACTGCAACTTTATCTTACCAATATGAAAATTTCAAGACCCGTTTACGTGCTGGGACTTGTGCTCTGCGCGCTGTTCGTTTCAGACACAATCGCCCAAACCGTTTCCCTAATTCCGGCACCGGTAAGTCTGAAACGTGAAACAGGACACTTCCTGCTGGCAAGCACAACAGATATAAACATTCCGGCAAAACAACCGGAAGTTGCACGCGTGGCAAATTACCTGGCTGCCAAAATAAAGCAGTCTACAGGATACACCCTGCCGGTGAGTGATAGTAAGCCGGCACACATAACCCTGCGCCTGAACACAAAACCCGATGTCCAATTGGGACAGGAGGGGTACACCTTGCATACAGAGGCCGGTAAAGTGGACATTGCCGCCAACACAGCAGCGGGTTTGTTTTATGGCGTTCAGACGCTGCTGCAGCTTTTGCCGGAAGAAATCGAATCGCCCACGGTAGTGAAGGACATGGAGTGGAAAGCCGCCGCCGTAACGATCGTTGACTACCCGCGCTTCGGCTGGCGTGGACAAATGCTCGATGTTAGCCGCCATTTCTTTTCAAAGGAGTATATAAAAGAATACATCGATCGTATGGCGAAGTATAAACTGAATCGCTTCCACTGGCACCTGACAGACGATAATGGCTGGCGCATCGAAATAAAAAGTCTTCCGCGACTCACATCAGTAGGGGCATGGCGTGTCCCGCGCGTGGGCACCTTTGGTTCAAACGATGCGCCGAAAGCAGGCGAGAAGGCATCGTATGGAGGCTACTATACGCAGGCGGAGATAAAAGAGATTGTCCAATATGCGAAAGAACGGTTTATTGAAGTGATACCCGAGATCGATGTCCCCGGCCACAGCATGGCTGCCCTTGCATCTTACCCGGAGCTGTCTGTAACAAACGATACGACGCTGCGCGTAAATCCGGGGTCCAGTTTTTCCACCTGGTTCGGCAACGGCAAATTTGAAATGCATCTTGATAACACCGTAGATCCAACCGATGAAAAAGTCTACCAGTTTCTGGACAAGGTGTTTACCGAAGTGGCAGCGTTGTTTCCGTTTGAGTACATCCACATGGGTGGAGATGAATGCTATAAGGGTTTCTGGGAGCGCGATAAGAATGTACAGGCCTTCATGAGGAAGAACAATCTGAAAGACGGTGTTGAACTACAGTCCTATTTCACGAAGCGTGTGGGCAAGATCATTCAGCGTAAAAAGAAAAAGGTAATGGGTTGGGATGAAATTCTCGAAGGCGGCATTGCCCCGCAGGCGGCTGTGATGAGCTGGCGCGGTACGAAGGGCGGCATAGAAGCCTCACATCTTAAACACCCGGTAGTGATGAGCCCCGCGCCACAATATTGTCTGGACATGTACCAGGGCGAGCGCTCCCTTGAGCCGCCTGTTTACGGAAGCTCACGACTGAAAGAAGTATATACATTCGATCTGGTGCCTGCGGAAATGGACTCTGTGTATGTACTGGGCGCGCAGGGAAACTTGTGGACAGAGCAAATCCCTACACAAGCGCACCTGGAGTATATGATTTATCCACGCACCCTGGCCATGGCCGAGTCGTTTTGGACACCCGAAAAACAAAAGGACTGGAATGATTTTGTACCACGCGTTGAAGAACATTTTAAGCGCATGGATGCAGCGCACATTAATTACTCGCAAAGCCTGTACGATGCCATCATCAGCGTAAAGAAAAACACAGCCGGCAGTCTCATGGTTGAGCTCGCATCCGAAGTACCGGGCGTTGATCTCTATTATACAGTCGATAACACCATCCCCAATCAGTATGCGCATCGCTACACGACCCCGGTTGAGTTTCCGGCGGGAGCCGATAATCTGCGTGTAATTACATTTCGCAATGGCAAACCGGCTGGCAGACTGATTTCCCTGAAAACAGAAGAGCTTGAGAAGCGCATTAAGAAATAGCAACCTAAAAAACTTGCCGCAATTTTATCGCGAATGTTTTTTAACTTCATACCACAGACCTGCCAGGCATAATTTTTAATCGCCGGTGCGGGTTGAAAGAAATAAAAAAAGATTTAATCCTCATATTTTATGCGCTTGGGAAGAAGACAAAGTTCGAACGTAGAAGATCAACGTGGCAGCGGTGGTGGCGGAGGCGGAGGCTTCGGTGGTGGTATGATGGGTAAAGGAGGGTTAGGTCTCGGTGGCATTGTCATCATCGTCGTGATCAGCCTCATTCTTGGCAAGAACCCCTTAACCTTGCTGCAACAAACCGGCGTAACCTCTTCCGATAACTATGCGCCGACAGAACAGAATGTTGAACTGAGTCCCGAGCAACAGGAAGAACGTGCCTATATGGAGCGACTGCTCGCGGAGACGGAAGATGTTTGGCATGAACTGATGCCCGACTATCGCGAACCTAAACTTGTATTGTTCAGCGATCAGGTACAGTCCGCGTGTGGCTCGGCGAGTTCTTCAACGGGTCCGTTCTATTGTCCACCCGATGAAAAAGTATACATCGACCTTACCTTTTACGATGAGCTGGCAAGTCGCTTCGGCGCACCCGGCGATTTTGCACAGGCCTATGTCATCGCCCACGAAGTAGGACATCACGTTCAGAATCTGATGGGTATCAGCGACCGCGTTCACAACATGCGTAGTCAGGTAAGTGAAGAAGAATATAACAAGCTCTCCGTGAAGCTCGAACTGCAGGCCGATTTTCTGGCCGGTGTCTGGGCGCATCACGCAAATAAAAAACATCAAATCCTTGAAGAAGGCGATCTGGAAGAAGCATTACAGGCGGCCACGGCCATCGGCGACGACCGTTTGCAAAAACAAAGTCAAGGCTACGTAGTGCCTGATTCATTCACCCATGGTACATCCGAACAGAGGATGCGCTGGTTCAAAAAAGGATTTGAGACCGGCGATCCAAACCAGGGGGACACTTTCAATGCTACAACACTGTAGCATTTTTTATTTTCAAATAGCATCAATATTTTATCCGGGAGGTTTTGATATGAGACTTCTTCAATATACATGTCCTTTTTTAGGAATCTTATAAGATTTACACAACCCTGTAACTTCTTTTTTGGTTGATTCGTATCTGTCAAGTTTTGATTGTCCAATCGTAAGGTGAGCGGATTATATTGCACAGAGG
>JAESFU010000508.1_pt1 | contig 19487 bp, 13 predicted proteins | sample 9269461 | NCBI WGS metagenome assembly JAESFU01 (sample SAMN14502556, study PRJNA617107) | algae metagenome | isolation source: Stenomitos rutilans HA7619-LM2 and co-occurring heterotrophs from cave walls | place: USA: Waikapalae cave, Hawaii | collected 2009-07-28
AATCGTCTTAAACTTTGTGTCCTTTAAATTTTCAAGATCCGGGCGTATCCCGGCTCTATTTTCCCACAAAGCTAATCGAACCAATCACTTCGGAAATTGGCTGGCGTCAATATTCGGAATTATTTTCAGCGCGTTTTTAAAATAGATTTTTTTCAGCACATCGTCCGGCAGGTCGAGGCCATACATGCGCCAGAAGGCGTGGTAGCGTTTGTGATACGGAAAGTATTCATCGGCCGTCTCCAGCACGCGGAAGTATGTCTCATATTCGTCGGGCACCCACGAGTCTTTGCCGAACAAAACTCTGTCCTGATATTTCGTCAGAAACGCTTTGGCGGCGCGTGGTTGCCGGCCAAGTTCTGCGATTACAGCACCGATCTCGGTGTACATGTTCGGCAGCTTGTCCAACAGCTCGCTGAGCTTTTTCAGATCGCTTCCATACCAGCCCAAGTGCGCGTTGATGAATTTTGTCTTCGGATGCTTACGAAACATGTTGTGTTGTTCGGCGATAATTTTTTCCCACGTAACGGAATCTGTATCGTGTCTTCTTCCGGGATGTGTTTTCAGCTCCAGCCAACGCTCGTTGTTCTTGTCGATGGGTTGCCAGAATTGCCTGGGGTCGGCAGCATGAATCAGCACGGGTATACCCAACTGTCCACACTTGTCCCAGATAGGATCGAGCCGCGGATCGTCGATGTGAATGCGACGGCCTTTATTGTCGAGGGTAAACATGCCGAGGCTTTTGTAGATCTTCAATCCGTGAGCACCTTTCTTCACATCGTCTTCGAGTTGTTTCAGCATGCGGTCTTTCCATTCCGGATCGTCAACAGCGGCAAAGTCCATATTGGTAAAAACGATGATGCGTTTCCTGCCATTCTCCTTTACATTCTGCAGGGACTTATCAAGGTATTCGGTGCTTCCGCGACCGCGGCCACTCAGGTTCACCATCACCTGCATGTTGAGCTTGTCCATTTCTTTCAGCAAATCGCCCAGGTCTTGCGTCGGCATATTCCATTGGTGATTGTGCACATCGATAAACGGGAATTTCGCACGCGTCACATGATGTTCCGGCACGACCAGCGTCGATGGCGGATCGTAGTCTTCAAAATCCATCTTCATGTCCAGCGGCTTTTCCTGTGCCATGGCGGTCAGTACCATCCAGCAGGCGGCGATCGTAAGGATATTTTTCAGCATAGTCGTTTTAGAAAAATCTGATGTCAAGATAAAGCTTATCGGTTCGTTCGCTAAACATTTTTTTCCAACGGATAATTCTGCGGGTACGGAGGGAATTTTAGAGAACCATTCAGGGCGGGTTCAAAAACTTATTACCTTAGCACTGATTTTCTGCAACCCATGAAGAGACTTCTTATTCCTTTTGTTGTGCTGCTTTGCTTCCATGCGTATGCGCAGGAGCCGGCGCTGGAGAGCGCCAAAAAGAAACTGGCCGCCAATGATTTTACCGGTGCTAAAACCGATCTTACCAAAGTGCTGGATGGCAATCCGAAAAACAAACTGGCACTCAACCTCCGCGGTCAGGCTCGCTTCGGGCTGAACGATTTTTATGGCGCCATTGGTGATTATAATGCCGCCCTGGAAATAGACTCCACGTTTGCCGATGCACTCAACAACCGCGGCGAAGCCAAGACGGCTCTTACCGACGATGAAGGCGCGCTCCCCGACTTCAACAAGGCCATCAGGTTCAACGCGAAATTTGTCGACGCCTATACCAACCGTGGTCTCTGCAAATTCAATCTGGAAGATCTTCAAGGTGCGTACTTCGATTTCTCCAAAGCCCTGGAGCTTGGTCCTGCCGATGCCGACAAATATTTTAACCGCGGTGTTGTAAAAGCCGAACTCGGCGAATTCGTAAGCGCCATTGATGATTACAGCAAAGCGATTGAGCTTGATAAAAGTGATCCGGGACTTTACAACTATCGGGGCGTAGCTTATTATAACACAGGCAACCTGGACTTGTCCATTGCCGATTATGACCAGGCGATCAAACTCGATCCGAAAGACGCACTGAAATATGAAAACCGCGCGTTGGCAAAAACCGCCAAGCAAAATTATAAAGGAGCATTGGAAGATTATACGAAAGCTATTGAACTGAATGCCACCGAACCTGAAACCTATAACCTGCGCGGCGTAGCCAAATTCAACCTGGAAGATAATGATGGCGCGATTGCAGATTACACTAAAGCCATTGAGCTCGACGACACCAACCCGGTGTATTACGACAACCGCGCACTGAGCAAGACCGAAAAAGAAGATTATGCGGGTGCCATCGAAGACTACTCATCTTCCATCGAACTCTACCCGAGCGACCCGGAGACATACTTTCAACGCGCACTGGTAAAAGTTTCTGCCAATAACAAGTACGACGCATGTCTCGACTTTAAACGCGCAGAAGAGTTGGGCTCTACGGAAGCAAAAGCGCAGATCAAGAAGAATTGTAAATAGAAATAGTCGGGAAGACCGGAAGTGGGAAAGTCCGAAAGAAATTTTTCCGGACTTTCGGACTATTTTAACTTCCGGACTTTCCACTACATGTTTATGTGACCTGCCTCCATTTTCTGAATCGTTGGGACTTCTTTATTTTGCAGTATGATCCTGGTAGGTATAATTGAAGACGATGAGCAAATCCGCAAGGGCATTCAAACCTTTTTGAGTCGCCAGGATAATTTCGCATGTGACTGGGCTTTTGGCTCGGTAGAAGAATTTCTCAAACAGATGACTCCGGCAAATATGCCACAAGCGCTGATCATGGACCTGGGACTCCCCGGCATGTCGGGCATTGAAGGCATCAAACTCATCAAGGAAAAAAATCCGGAGGTTGATATTATTGTCTTCTCCGTATACAATGACTCCAAGCGCATTTTTGATTCGCTCTGCGCCGGCGCTACAGGTTATCTGTTAAAGAATACGCCGTTGGAGGAAATCAAGGAGGGCATCGAGTTGCTATCGAAGGGCGGCTCGCCTATGTCGCCGCAGATTGCCCGCAAGGTGATTGAGCATTTCTCGCAAAGCGCTCCCAAAAAGAATGCGATCCCATCGCCGCTCTCGGCTAAAGAAAAAGAAATTGTAATAGGACTTGTTGACGGGCTGAGCTACAAGCTGATTGCGGACCGCATGGACATCAGCATCGAGACCGTCCGCTTTCACATCAAAAATATCTATCGCAAGCTGCACGTTCACGGCAAGGCAGAAGTTATTTCAAAGTCACTGCGCGGCGAAATTTAGTGTCACACTTTTTTCAGTATGTTCTCCACAATCATGGTGGCATGCACACGTGAGTTTTCAATAAACCATTTATTTGTTTTCAATCCGCCACACACCACACCGGCGAGGTAAATACCGGGCACATTGGTTTCCATAGATTGTTCGTTGTATACCGGCGTGTGAAAGGCGTCGTCTTCAAAACGGATTCCCATGTCCTTCATAAAACCAAACGGCGGCTGGTAGCCCGTCATGGCGAGTACAAAATCATTGTCCAATGTAACATCGCCTTCCGGTGTCCGGATTTCTACCGTGTTCGGTGTGATGCGCTTGATGCCGGAGCGAAAATACGCCTTGATGGAGCCCTCTGCAATGCGATTGTCGATGTCGGGTTTGGACCAGTATTTAACGCTGTCCCGAATGCCGTCTTCGCGAATCACCATCGTTACCTCAGCACCTTTACGCCATGTCTCCAATGCTACGTCTACGGCTGAATTGGCTGCTCCCACCACCACGATCTTCTGTCCAAAGTATGGATGAGGTTCATCATAGTAATGTTTCACCTTGGGCAGATCTTCTCCTTCTACGTTCAGCAGATACGGCAGGTCATAGAAACCCAACGCCAGCACAACGGCTTTGGTTGTATACGTAGCTCGTTCAGTAGTCACCACGTGTCCATCCGAGGTACTGCGTACGCCTTTTACCGGCTCGTATAACTTTACGTTCAGTTTCCAGGTTGTGCATACACGGCGATAATATTCCAGGGCTTCGGCCCGATTGGGCTTTGGTTGATGCGAGATGAAGGGAACCTCACCAATCTCCAGTCGCTCCGACGTAGAAAAGAATGTCATATTGAGCGGATAGTGGTACAGTGAATTCACCAGGCAGCCTTTCTCTACAACGATATAACGCAAGCCAGCCTTCTGTGCCTCGATGCCGCACGCCAGCCCGATGGGCCCCGCCCCGATGATTACCAGATCATATTGCTCCATTCTTATAATACCATTTGACAATTCAACAATTATCTTAAAAATTTGATGCGATAACTCATTCCATCGTGAAATATTCTCCGGCAGATTTCTGTACACACAACAATTCCAGCCCGGAATATTCCATTTTACTTAAACCTAACTATTATTCATGAGACTAACTTTCGTTCTCGTCTTTCTGCTTTGCCTCACGGGCTACGCTCAAAAACAAATCACGGTAGAGGACTTTACCACTAAAAACACATTTGCCCAAAAAACGGTGCGTGGCATCAACTGGATGAAGGACGGCAAGTTCTACTCCACGCTGGAGCAGAACAAGGTTGTTCGTTACGACATTACCACCGGTAAGGCGGTTGAGACATTGGCCGATGGCGCCGCGCTGTCTCCGAAGCTGGAGATTCAGGACTACTCCTTTAGCCAGGATGAAAAGAAACTGTTGCTGGTTACAAGCCAGGAAAGCATTTACCGCCGGTCGTTTACGGCGCAGTATTATGTATATGATCTCACGACCAAGACCGTAAAGCCGCTTTCCGGCAACGGACGCCAATCATATGCAGCGTTTTCACCCGATGCAACGCGCGTGGCATTTGTACGCGAGAACAACCTGTTTTATGTTACACTGGCCGATATGCAGGAAGTGCAGGTTACGAATGATGGAAAATTCAATCATATCATCAACGGGACAACGGATTGGGTATACGAAGAGGAATTTGGTTTTGTCGATGGCTTTTACTGGTCGCCCGATGGCAGGAAGCTCGCGTATTATCGGTTTGATGAATCAGCTGTAAAAGAATACAACCTGCAACGCTGGGGCAAAACATTATACCCGACCGACTATCGCTATAAATATCCGAAAGCAGGCGAAGCAAACTCTACTATCGAAATCTGGTTTCATGATATCGCATCCGGCAAAAAAGTACAGGCTGATCTGGGTACCGAAAAGGACATTTACATTCCGCGCATAAAGTGGACAGCAGATGCCAATACACTTTCGGTTCGTAAACTGAACCGGCTTCAAAATACGCTGGAGCTTATCCATGTGAATGCAGCAACCGGCAAACCTGCTGTTGTTCTGACGGAGAAAAGCGAAACATATATCGACCTTCAGTTTACCGACGATCTGATCTACCTCGCCGACGGCAAGCATTTTGTCTTCTGCTCCGAACGCGATGGCTTTAATCATCTCTATCTCTACACCACCGAAGGCAAACTGGCAAACCAGATTACCACCGGCAAATTTGAAGCACAGTTAACAGGACTCGACGAAAAAACAAAAACAGTTTACTTTACCTCGACTGAAGTATCACCCCTGGAGAGACATTTCTACTCCATCACATTGGATGGCAAGAAGAAAACTAAACTGTCGCAGGCTGCCGGCATGCACACCATTAACATGAGCCGCGACTACCAGGTGTACATGGACTATGTTACCGCCGCTGCGCATCCTACGATCGTGAGTCTTTACAAAACAAAAGGCAACACGTTGCTGAAGGTGTTGGAGAAAAACGAAGAGCTTGCCAAAACGTTGGAGGAATACGGTTTTGCGCCCAAGGAGTTTTTCAAATTCAAAACGGTGGAAGGTACCGAGCTTAACGGCTTCATGCTGAAACCAAAGGACTTCGATGCGAAAAAGAAATATCCTGTCCTTGTATACCAATACAGCGGACCGGGTTCGCAGAATGTTCACAATTTCTGGGGCGGCAGCCACTTCTTCTTTCATCAGCTGCTGGTGCAGAAGGGATACATTGTTGCTCTAATCGACACACGCGGGACAGGCGGCCGCGGCGAGGCATTCAAGAAACTTACGTACAAACAACTTGGCAAATATGAACTGGAAGATTTGCTCGCAGGTGGTAAATACCTGTCCACATTAGCGTATGTGGATGGCAGCCGTCTGGGGATCTGGGGCTGGAGCTATGGCGGCTATATGTCCTCTCTGGCAATGACCAAAGGCGGTGGTCTATTTAAAACGGGTATCGCCGTAGCGCCGGTAACCAACTGGCGTTTTTACGACAACATCTACACCGAGCGCTACCTGCAAACACCACAGCTCAACGCATCCGGTTACGACGACAACTCACCCTCAACACATGCCGCAAACCTGCAAGGCAACTTCCTGCTGATCCACGGCACCGGCGACGACAATGTCCACTTCCAGAATTCGGTTGTGCTGGAAGATGCGCTCATCAACGCCGGCAAACAATTCGATTCATTCTACTATCCCGACAAACACCACGGCATCCAAGGTGGCAAAACACGTCTGCATCTGTATACCTTGATGACAAACTATATCCTCGAAAACCTGTGATCAAAAAGAGCTTTAAGCTTAAAGCTTTAGGCTTAAGGCTCTTTAACCCCCAACACGTACCGATATGATTTCTAAAAACGATATTGAGACAGCGCACGAACGGATCAAGTCCTACATTTTTAAAACTCCTGTCCTGACGTCCGATGTATTGAATGCGATGGCCGGCGCGGAGTTATTTTTTAAATGCGAGAACCTTCAGCAGATCGGGGCTTTTAAGGCGCGCGGTGCTATGAATGCTGTGTTGTCCCTTTCGCCGGAGGTGCGCGCGAAGGGTGTGGCGACGCATTCGTCGGGCAATCATGCACAGGCGCTGGCACGGGCTGCGCATATCATGGGAATCAAATCGTATATCGTGATGCCGAGCAACGCACCGGAGATCAAGAAGCGTGGCGTATTAAGTTTTCAGGGGGAAATTTTTGAATGCAAGCCGAATCTCGCTTCGCGCGAGGCCACGCTGTTACAGGTTGTGCAACGAACGGGCGCTACGGAAATTCATCCGTTCAATAACCACGAAGTTATTACGGGACAGGCAACCGCCGGCAAAGAGTTGTTTGAGGAAATTTCCGATCTGGACATCGTCATGCCGCCCGTAGGTGGTGGTGGTTTATTGAGCGGGACTGTATTGGCTGCCAAATATTTTTCGCCCTCCACAAACGTAATCGCAGCCGAGCCGGAAGGAGCCGACGATGCTTATCGCTCGTTGCAAAGCGGCAAGATTGAACCGTCTCAATCCAACTCCATCGCCGATGGATTACTGACGGCGCTCGGTGAAAAAACCTTTGCTATCATTCGCGACAATGTGCAGGACATTGTTACCGTAAGCGACGACGAGATTACCGCAGCGATGCGACTGCTCTGGGAAAATCTAAAAGTAGTTGTAGAACCATCCGGAGCTGTGCCACTCGCGGCTGTCCTAAAATCGAAGGAGAAATTCAGGAACAAAAGAATTGGCATCATACTCTCCGGCGGTAACGTAGACCTTGGTCGCGCGTTCAAGCTCTTCGGATTTTAAGATCTTTTCGGGCAACATCACGCACACACGATGGGACTTCAGGTGTGTTCATCGCACACGCCTATAATTTCAAGGCAACCGTATGATAATTAAATTGATGTTAGTAACATTAAGGTTCAATTTAAATTCATTGTATGGCCAGGCACTTTTCACTATCACAAACATTCTTTCTTGTTTTGCTGCTTACAGCCTTTGCATCCTGTAAGAAACCGGCAAAAGATGCAGCACCCGAAACCCTAGCACTGTTTCAAAATGTTATCCCTAAGCCGGACTCCGCTGTCCTCGAAGGAAAGGCATTTGAACTTACTAAAGAATCAACCATTACAGTTTCGGCTGAGGACATTAAGCCTATCGGACAATACCTCGCCGATGTTCTGAACAAAGGGACAGGATTCAATCTGGCCGTATCAACAGCTGAAAAAGCGCCCGCATCGGGGATCTACCTCACATCCTCCGCTTCCGATGCTTCACTGGGCCATGAGGGATATACCATCACCATCACCAATGAACTGATCATCATCGCCGGAAAACCTGCCGGCTTGTTTTATGGCTTGCAGACCTTGCGTCAATTGCTGCCACCGGCGATCGAGAAAGCCCCGGCCACGGCGGGACAGACATCGTGGGAGATTGCCACCGGTACGATTCGCGATGTACCGGCGTATACGTGGCGAGGCTCTATGCTGGACGTTGCCCGTCACTTCTTTGATGTGAACGAAGTGAAACGTTACATCGATCTGATCAGCTACTATAAAATGAATGTCCTTCACCTGCATTTGAGCGACGATCAGGGATGGCGCATTGAAATCAAATCGTGGCCCAACCTCACCAAGCACGGCGGCAGCACGGAAGTGGGTGGTGGCAAAGGCGGCTTCTACACGCAGGAACAATATGCCGAACTTGTTGCGTACGCGAACAGTCGCTTCATTACCATTGTCCCGGAGATCGATATGCCCGGACACATCAACTCCGCACTCGCATCATACGGCGAACTGAACGGCGGTATCCAGGTACCCAAAGAAGGCAGAATTGAACTGGACTTGTCCTCACCTGATATTCTGGGAGCGAAGTCCAAACCGACACAACTATATACCGGCATTACAGTAGGTTTCAGTACCCTGCGCTATGAAAAAGAAGAGACCTTTAAATTTATCAACGATGTGGTGCGCGAGCTTTCTGCCATTACACCGGGTCCATATTTTCACATTGGTGGCGACGAAGCACACGTAACCAAAAAAGAAGAGTACATCAAATTCGTCAATCGCTTTACCGAAATTGTAAAAGCGAATGGCAAAAAAATGATCGGCTGGGAAGAGATCGCACAAGGTAACATCGACGACAATGTTGTTGTTCAATACTGGAATAAGGAAAAACACGCTCTCGACGCCGTGCAAAAGGGAGCCATGCTGATCATGTCGCCCGCCAAGAAAGCTTACCTGGACATGCAGTACGACTCAACCTCTCGCCTTGGCTTACATTGGGCTGCTTACATCGAAGTGGACTCGGCTTACAATTGGGATCCGCTCACCTACTCGCACGGCATTAACCGCGAAAATATTCTGGGTGTGGAAGCGCCGCTCTGGAGCGAGACAACCGCCAACATGGACGACATCGAATACCTCGCCTTCCCGCGTCTGCCGGGTTACGCGGAGCTGGGATGGTCTTCAGGTGAAACAAAAAGCTGGGATGAATACAAGGTTCGTCTCGGAAAACACGCGCCACGCTTCAAAGCCTGGGACATTGATTTCTACAAATCGCCAAAAGTGCCTTGGGTAGAATAACTTCTTTCTCACAGGAAACACAGAAGGACACAGAATTTTTAATGCATTTTTCTGTGTCCTTCCGTGTTTTCTGCGAGAAACTAATTTTACAAAATAGTATCCTGAATATCTTCTGTCGCGGGCTGTTGTTGTCCTTTTGAGATCCAGAAGTTGTTGAAGCCTTCACCTACCTGGATGGTGAGTAATTGAAGCGCCAGCATTTCGAGGATGGCGAGAAAGTTAAAGATCAATCCGATGCGTGAAGGGAAAGATTCCAGCAGTTCCGTAAACGGCACTTTCTCACGTGTCGTCACCTGCTCCAGCACATATTTCTTTTGTCCTTCTACCGTATACGGATACTGTACTACCTGGTGGACAGGCTTGTTTTTACTGGCTTCGAGACGCTTGGCAATTTTTTCAAATACCTGCATCAGTTTATAGATGGTAATGTCCTGAAGTTCGGCTTCCACGTTTGTGCTTTCCGCCAGCGACTTCAGTTCCTTCATCAGGTTGCCGCGTTTTTCTTTGGTGAGTTCGGTTTCTTCCATCTTGTGGAAAGTCTCCACCACCGATTTGTATTTCTTGTATTCGAGCAGGTGGCGCACCAGTTCCTCGCGCGGGTCGATCTCGTTGCCCTGCTCATCGAGTTGTGGCCGGGGCAGCAGCATTTTCGATTTAATGCGCATGAGCGTTGCGGCCACGAGAATAAACTCGCTCGCGATTTCAATATTCAACTGCTCCATCTGGCGGATGTAGTCCAGAAAATCGTTCGTGATCTTGGAAATCGGAATATCATAGATATCCAGCTCATCGCGTTCGATGAAGAACAGAAGCAGATCAAATGGCCCTTCGAAGAGCGGGAGTTTTACCTCAAAATTTTCCTGATTCATAATTTACCTGAGGGGGCAAATTTATTTATAATCCGTCAAAAAGTCTGATTCAAAAGAAATACTAATTTTGTCGCTTTGTTTTGCCTGAAAACCCTCTTTTCGGAGCTATTTCACATTCATCGTTGTGTTAGGAGGGGCTGGTGAAAACTCTTATCTTGATTTCGTGTTTATAGGAACGGACTTAATCGATCGATCTGCATGTTAATTACACCGGGCAAACTATTGGGCGCTATCAACTCGCCTGCCGACATGAAAAGCCTCAGCCAGGAGCAACTCGTGCAGCTTTGCGATGAGTTACGGCATTTCATTATCGACAATGTGTCGGTGTATGGCGGCCACTTCGGCGCCAGCCTGGGCGTGGTTGAATTGACAGTAGCACTGCATTACGTGTACAATACGCCGTACGATCAGCTCGTATGGGACGTAGGCCACCAGGCTTACGGACATAAAATTCTCACCGGCCGTCGCGACGAGTTCTATACCAACCGCGTGTACAAAGGGCTTTCCGGTTTTCCCAAACGAAAAGAAAGCGAGTACGATGCTTTTGGCGTCGGACACTCCTCTACTTCTGTATCCGCGGCACTGGGAATGGCCGTGGCCTCCAAATATCTGAAGCAGGAAGACAAGCATCACATCGCCGTCATCGGTGATGGCGCCTTAACCGGCGGTATGGCATTCGAAGGATTGAATCATGCCGGCGTTTCGGACTCCAACATCCTGATTATCCTCAACGACAATTGCATGGCCATCGATCCGAACGTGGGTGCCTTGAAAGATTACCTGACAGACATTACCACGTCGAGGACATACAACAAACTCAAGGACGACGTCTGGAAGTTATTGGGCAAGTTGTCCAGCTTCGGCAAAAGCGCGCAGGAGATTGTCTCCAAGGTAGAGAACGGCATCAAAGCCACACTGCTCAGCCAGAGCAACCTGTTCGAGTCACTTAATCTTCGGTATTTTGGTCCGGTGGATGGACACGATGTGAATCACATGGTGACCATTCTGAACGATCTCAAGAATATTAAAGGTCCTAAAATCCTGCACTGCATTACGCTGAAGGGCAAAGGCTACGGGCCGGCCGAAAAAGGAAACGCCACCACGTGGCACGCGCCCGGTACATTCGATAAAATCACCGGCGAAATTTTCAAGAAAGTATACGACAAACCTCAAGCTCCCAAGTATCAGGATGTATTTGGACATACGCTGGTGGAGCTGGCAAAAGAAAACGACAAGATCGTTGGGATCACACCGGCCATGCCATCGGGTTCGTCTCTGAATATCATGATGAAGGAGATGCCCGACCGCGCGTTCGATGTGGGCATTGCCGAACAACATGCTGTTACGTTTTCAGCCGGTTTGGCAACGCAGGGACTGATACCTTTCTGCAACATCTACAGCTCGTTTATGCAGCGTGCGTACGACCAGGTCATCCACGATGTCTGCATTCAGAACCTGCCCGTAAACTTCTGTCTCGATCGTGCAGGTTTTGCCGGCGCGGATGGCGCAACGCACCATGGCGCGTATGACATTTCCTATTTCCGTTGTCTCCCGAACATGATTGTGGCATCGCCGATGAACGAAAGCGAGCTGCGCAACCTCATGTATACGTCACAGCTTCCGAGGACAGAGACGGCATTCTCCATTCGCTACCCGCGTGGACAAGGCGTTATGCCGGAGTGGCGCACGCCGATGGAAGCCATCAAAATAGGTACGGGAAGAAAAATACAGGAAGGTCATGAACTGGCCATTCTTACGCTCGGCCACATCGGCAACTATGCCGTAGAAGTATGCGAGCGCCTGGCAAGGCATAATATTTTTATTGGACATTACGATATGCGCTTTGCCAAGCCGTTGGACGAACAACTGCTGCACGAGATTCTGGGCCGATATAAAAAGATCATTACAGTAGAAGATGGTTGTCTGCAGGGTGGATTCGGAAGTGCCATACTGGAGTTTATGGCCGATCACAATCTGCAAGCCGAAGTACGACGACTGGGGATTCCCGACAGAATTGTTGAACATGGCGAACAAGGCGAGCTTCACCACGAATGTGGATTCGATGCCGATGGTATCGAGAAAGCGGTCGTGGAAATGTTAGAACCTGTTCACACCAAGTAAAAAACAATGTCTGAAATTTCATTTGCAGCGACCGGCACAGGCCGGCCTTTAATTCTCATTCACGGCTTTCCCATGAACCACCTCGTGTGGACAGACTTTGCCGCCGGATTATCTGAAAAATTCACCGTTTACACACCCGATCTGCCTGGCTTCGGCCAGAGCAAATCGTTGTCGCTGCCCTTCTCACTCGACGATGTTGCAACGCAAATGCTGGGCTGGATTCGTGCTGAAAATATTCAGCATCCCGTCGTGATCGGTCATTCGCTTGGCGGGTATGTCACGCTGGCCATGGCGGCCCGGCAACCGGAGTTGTTTGCGGGTATTGGACTGTTTCACTCTACTGCCTATGCTGACTCGGCTGAGAAAAAAGAGTCCCGGACCAAGAGCGTGGAGTTCATTCAGAAAAACGGAGCCGCCGCTTTTACTTCTAATTTTATTGAACCCCTCTTTGCAACGAAAGGTCATCCCGGCATTGCACGTGTCCGCGAGATCGCCGTGCAGTCCAAACAGGATACCGTGATAGGCTACACGCAGGCGATGCGCGATCGTCCCGATCGGACAGATGTAATCCGGAAATTTCCAAACCCGATTTTATTTCTGGCGGGCGAAAAGGACCAGGCTATTCCCGCAGCTTCGGTACAGGAGCAGGCAAAGCTTTGTCACGCAGCGGAAATTCATCTCCTCAAAGACGTGGCCCACATGGGCATGCTGGAGCAACCTGGGGAGACAATTGCACGTATCTCCTCATTCGTTGAGCGTTGTTAAAAAATTAGGAGGGTGTTTTTCCGAGGTGCTTTGACAATCTCATTAAAACGATGTTAAATTGTATTTATTTTTCGCACGTTCGCATTCTTGCCGTGCTAGGTTAAATAAAATAAGGAATTTATATTTGCTATTAGGAACAATAATAACCAACCTCTAACCATGGAAGAAATTGTAGATATCCATCAGTATGACTCCTGGAATGCGATGGCCAAGAACATTGCGTTCGCAGCCTGGGCAATTGCCATTCTGATAGCCTTATATCATGTTGTGCGTCTCGCGACTATGAATGATGCTAAAACCAAGTATGATTACATTAATCGTAGCGAGATCAAGACATTATGGATTGCTTCCGTAATCCTGGTAATCGGTTGCTGCTTTTATGCCAACGCCAACATCATCGAGCTAAGCCCCATCTGGATTTTCGTACGCGTGTTCACCACGTTTGCCATGGGTCTTATCGTAGCCCTTATCATCCAGAACCTGTTAAAGTTCTATTATCCTTTCTTTATCGAGAAACGTCTCAAAGTTCTCCGCTATAAGCCACGGGTGTCTCCGAAAACCGGCAAAGCCATGAAATTGCTGAGTGAAGAAGAAGAAGATGCGTACCTGGACGAAGGTATGCAGGCCGAAGAAAATGTATTCTCTATCGACTACGATGTGTGGAAAGATGAAGAAACAGGCTACGTAAAAATCGAACGCTATTCAGGTCACTTGCATGCACTGCAATGTCCTGAGTGTAACTACCAGACCTTTAAAGTTGTTCGCGAAGAGATTCTGAAAACTCCTTCAGCTTCTGAAGAAGGCGAACTGATGAAACACTACCAGTGCGGCTACTGCGGTTACAAAGCCAAGAAAACTGTTACGCTCAGAATTTCTCAGAAGTTTGAGGAATCTTCAACAGCGACAGCATAAGATATTTCTTCCCACAGAAAAATCCCGAAGTGCCCCTTCGGGATTTTTTATTTTATCAAAATCCGATCGATCAGCGTCACAAATAAACTTACCAGTTTTGCTTCTGCCGCCTGTGCCACGGCAATAATCTCGGTAATATTCACTGGCTTCAGGTTATCCGGATCGCAATCATCGGTAAGCACGGACACCGCACAACAGGGCAGACTCATGTGATTGGCTGCAATTACTTCTGGCACCGTGCTCATGCCTACGGCATCGGCACCAATCCTTTGCAAAAAACGATATTCCGCCCGCGTCTCCAGGTTAGGACCGATTACGCTCACATATACACCTACCCGTAACGTCAGTTGTTGCTCGCGTGCAATGTCCTGAAGGTGTCCATTCAGGTATGCAGAATAAGGCTGACTCATGTCCGGGAAGCGCGGCCCCAAGGCGGCGTGATTTACACCGCGCAGCGGGTTGTCAGGCTGCAGGTTGATGTGATCGTCGAGCAGCATCAGGTCGCCTTTCTTCCAGTCGCGATTCATGTTTCCGGAAGCATTGGACAACAACAGATACTGGACACCGAGCAGTTTCATAACGCGTACGGGAAACGTGATCTGTTGCATGGTGTAGCCCTCGTAGTAATGAAAACGTCCTTGCATGGCCAGTACTTTCTTTCCCTTCAGATCGCCATAGATAAGCTTGCCCGAGTGTGATTCTACCGTTGACATGGCAAAGTTTGGAATGTCCTGATAGTCGATAACGATCGGGTTTTCGATCTGCTTAACGAAAAGATTTCCCAGTCCGGTGCCGAGGACAATACCGATAGACGGTTTCTCAATTCCCTTACCTTTCAAAAAGGCGACGGTCTCTTGCAGCTCGTTCATCATATAAAAAAGATTGATCGCTCAATATCGTGAAACAATAGCAGTTGGTCCAATTCTCTTGTGTTCGATCTGCAAACATTTGTAATGGAGATTGAGGTGCATTTCGGTCGATGAGCCTTAAAACCGCTACTTCAGGAAGCTCGCTGCGAAGCCGAATACCGTGTGTTCATTTTTTACAGATACTCTTTCGGAATGAATGCAAACAAAAAAGCCGGCCAACGTCTGGTTGGACATTTGGCTGGCTTATCTGTTGAATCTGGATGTTACTGAGCTTTGATCAATCCGCCATTCAGGCGAAGCAATTCTGTCTCGGCTACTTTTGCGGAATAGCGCGCGCTGATTAATCGGTTGTAGGCGTCTGCCAGACTTTGCTGGGCAGTGCGCAATTCTATAAATGTTGTCACGCCACGTTTAAAACCTTCCAAAGCGATGTACACATTGTCCTTGGCGAGGAGAATGGTTTCCTCTTCCACGGTTAAAATCTTTTTGGCGTTGTCGTAGTTTACGAATGCGTTTTTTACAGCTGCATTTGTATTCGTTTTTAACTGGTTATACAATAGCTCCTGCTGATTGTAAACGATACGCGCCTGTGTGATCAGGCGATGTTGATTCAATCCATTGAAGATCGGGACATTGAGCGTCAGTCCGTAATTGAATCCGTTTGTCCTGCTGTATAAAGAAGCGAATGGGTTGATCAGTTTTGTATTGTCTGTTTGGGAATAGTTGTAGGCCGAATTCAGCGCAAGCGTAGGAGAGAGCTCCGCGCGTCGCTCGCGCACTGACAGCCGTGCGATGTCCATGTTTAACTTCGATGCCTGCAACGTATAATTGGACTTCTCCAGGTCGTTGAGCACTTCCTCGCGATTAAGATTCAGGTTTATTACAATCGAGTCGGCTACTTCATAATTATCGGGTAGTTGCGAGTTCACCAGCGCATTCAGTTGCTCTTTTAGCTGAACAATCAATGCTTCCTGCTGAAGTGTTTGCGTTAGTTGCGAGTTGTAATCGACCTTCGCTTGCAGGAGCTCAGGTTTTCCGCCTGTCCCAACCTGCAACTTCCGATCAGCCAGTTTTACACGTTCATTGCTCACGGCCATTTGCTCCTGCACAGCTTTTAACTGTTGCTTCTGGCGTACAATGTCGTAGTAGTTGTTAATAATGGCCGCAACGGTATTTACCATCTGATCTTTCACCAATAATTGTCCCTGCGCATCCAGGGTACGCAGGCGCTCGGCTGTGGCAAACATCTTTGTTCCATCAAAAAGTATCCAGGCCAGCTGCACCGATGCACTTGTTGTGTTGGACTCCGCACGACCTTTGTTGTTTCGCGATGCATCTTCGAAACGAAGTTCCTGATTGCTGCTATTCCTGGTCACAGATGCTACGCCATTAATCTGTGGCGTAAAGCCCGACCATATATAAGACCGGTCTGTTGATGCCGCTTCGGCTGCGTTTGCTGCCAGTCGCACATCGTAGTTCTCTTTCAACGCTACAGCTATTACCTGCTCCAGTGTAATCTGCTCCTGTGCCCGTGCCTCCGTAATAAAGAAAACAAAAAATACAGCCGGTATTAAAAGTCTAATGTTCATAAACCAATTCCTTTTGCGGCGTTGAAGTAGCGGCTTCGTCACCGAATTCAATATGTTTTCTTTTAAAGGACAAGAATGAGTACATGGCCGGGATAACAAATAGTGTCAGAACTAATGAGAACATAATTCCACCCACAATCACGATACCCAACGGCTTACGACTGGTAGAGGCTGCACCCAGGGACAATGCCAATGGCAGAGAGCCCAGCGCCATCGCCAGACTCGTCATCAGAATAGGACGAAGACGAAGACGGGAAGCCTCCAGCACGGCTTCAATTTTATCCAGTCCTTCTTCGCGTTTCTGGTTTGCAAATTCAACAATGAGGATACCGTTCTTGGTTACAAGACCGATAAGCATAATCATGCCGATCTGCGAGAAGATGTTAATCGTTTGTCCAAAAGCCCAGAGGGACAGGAAGGCACCGGCAATAGCCAGTGGCACAGTGAACATGATGGTGAGCGGGTCGACAAAGCTCTCGAACTGCGCGGCCAGAATGAGGTAGATCAATATCAAAGCCAGTAAGAATGCAAACGATGTATTGCTGGAGCTCTCCTGATAATCGCGCGATGTACCGGACAAGGATGTTGAGAAGGTATCGTCCAGCAATGACTTGGAAATTTCGTCCATGGCTTTTATGCCGTCGCCAATCGTTTTGCCGGGCGCCAGGCCCGCCGAAATGGTTGCGGACTTATAGCGGTTAAAGTGATAAAGAGATGGCGGTGTGGTGGATTCCTCTACCGTCACCAAATTGTCCAATGAGATAAGTTGTCCGGAGCCGGAGCGAACGTACAGGTTTTTCAAATCGTCCGGATCATCGCGATCGATTCGCGTTACCTGTCCCATCACCTGGTATTGCTTGCCTTCTTTGGTGAAATACCCGAAGCGAAGATTACTGTATGCCAATTGCAACGTCTGCGCAATGTCCTGAACGCTGATGCCGAGCTGCGTTGCCTTGAGGCGGTTGATCTGGACCTTCAGTTCAGGTTTATTGAATTTGAGATCGGAATCTACACCCTGCAAAACCGGATTGTTGTTGGCGGCATCGAGAAACTTGGGAAGAACCTGTTGTAGTTTTTCAAAGTTGTTGTTCTGAATTACAAATTGGACAGGCAATCCGCCGCGACGGTTTACGGAAATGGTTTGCTCCTGTATGGCAAATGCGCGCCCCTGCGGGAAACGCCCCATGTTTCGACCAACCATGTCCACGATTTCCTGTTGTGAGCGATCGCGTTGTTGCGGGTCTACCAACGAAATTCGAACGAATGCACTGTTTACGGAACCGGCACCGGAAAATCCAGGCGCCGTTACGGACAACGCTGTTTTATATTCCGGGACAGAGTCCTGGACAAACTCTACCATGGACTGTGTGTAGTTGTCCATATAGTCGTATGAGGTACCTTCTACAGCCGAAAGCTGCAAGCGAAACTGGTTGCGATCTTCCATCGGCGCAAGCTCGGACTGCAAGTTGGTTCCAATGAAGTAAACCGATGCCATGCAGAGCAGGATGATCAGGACCGACACCCACCGGATTTTCATGAAGCCTTCCAGCAAGCGGCGATAGCCATTTTCCATACCGGCAAAGAAAGGCTCCGTTACGCGATAAAACCATGAATGCTCATGATGACTTCGGGTCAGCTTCACGCTCAATACAGGCGTTAATGTAAGGGACACAAAGCATGATATGATTACGGCACCAGCCACCACGATCCCAAATTCACGGAACAATCGCCCGACGAATCCCTGCAGGAATAGTATAGGAAGAAACACTACAGCGAGCGTGATCGATGTTGAGATTACGGCAAAGAAAATTTCCTTCGAGCCTTCACGGGCCGCCTGGTACTTGTTCATACCCTGCTCCAGTTTCTTATAAATGTTTTCTGTTACCACGATACCATCGTCTACCACCAGACCGGTAGCGAGTACGATGCCCAGCATGGTAAGTACGTTAATGGAAAACCCGCAGAGATACATGACAAAGAATGTCGCGATCAGGGACACCGGAATATCGATCAGTGGACGAATGGCAATGACGATGTCCCGGAAGAACAGGTAGATAATCAACACGACCAGCAGGAACGAAATCAGCAAGGTCTCCTCTACTTCGGTGATGGCACGTTTGATGAATACGGTTTGATCCAGCGCGATATCCAGTTTAATATCATCGGGAACTTCTTTTTTGATCTGGTCCATGCGTTTGTAGAAGTCGTCGGAGATTTCTACGTAGTTGGCACCGGGCAGCGGGACAATGGCAAGCCCCACCATCGTAATGTTGCTTTCACGCAATACGGACTCTTCGTTCTCAGGTCCCAATACTGCAGAACCAATATCTTTCAGGCGAATGTCTCCCGAGGCCACTGAGCGTACGATTACATTTTCAAAGTCTTCTTCGGTATAGAGTCTTCCGAATGTCCTTACAGTAAGCTCCGTGGCGTTACCGGCAATTTTTCCGGATGGAAGTTCCACGTTCTCTTTATTCAATGCGATTTGGACATCGAGCGGCGTCAGGCCATAGGCGCTGAGCTTTCCGGGATCGAGCCAGATACGCATGGCATATTTCTTTTCGCCCCATACCTGAATGCTGCTCACACCCGGAATGGTTTGAAGTCTCTCCACCAAAACGTTGTTTGCATATTCCGTCAGTTGTAACGGGTTTTTACTGGTGCTCTGCACCGTCATGGAGATGATGGCGTCGGAGTTTGCATCGGCCTTTGCTACTACGGGCGGATTGGTAAGATCCTGCGGGAGTGACCGCACGGCCTGGGACACCTTGTCCCGCACGTCGTTGGTGGCAGTCTCCAGGTTTACGCCGAGTTGAAATTCAATATTGATATTGCTGTTGCCAACGCTGGACGACGAGATGATGTTCTTGATCCCGGCAATGCCGTTGATGGACTTCTCCAGCGGCTCGGTGATCTGGGATTCGATGATGTCGGCGTTCGCACCTGAGTACGTGGTACGCACGTTTACCACAGGCGGGTCGATGGCGGGGTAATCGCGCACACCGAGAAAGTTAAAGCCAATCACACCGAACACCACCAGAATGATGTTCATCACAAATGCG
>JAESFU010000509.1_pt1 | contig 19441 bp, 13 predicted proteins | sample 9269461 | NCBI WGS metagenome assembly JAESFU01 (sample SAMN14502556, study PRJNA617107) | algae metagenome | isolation source: Stenomitos rutilans HA7619-LM2 and co-occurring heterotrophs from cave walls | place: USA: Waikapalae cave, Hawaii | collected 2009-07-28
CCTCTCCCCAAGCGCGCTGATGGGTCTCGAAGACATCCAGTACGGCGGTGGGGGAGAGACGTGCAGGGTCGTTACCGGCGGCTTCTTCTTTGAAGGCATGGTGCGGCCACCGATCGGTCTTCCCTCGATCCTCCACCTCACGCGTGAGGTCGTCGAACGCTCGATGCTCCGCAGGCTGGTGGACCTGCTTGCAGAACAATCCCGCGTGCGCGAAGGCGGTTCACGTGCAGTGACGAGCCACCTCGCGGGTTCACTCGTCGTCGAATCGCTCCGCGTCTGGGTTGCAGGGCGAACAGGAGAGTGCCCTGCATCCGCCTCCGCGATGCTCGACCCCAACCTCGGCCCCGTCCTGGGCCTCATGCACGAACGCCCCGAGAAGAACTGGTCGCTCCAGGAACTCGCCGACGAAGCAGGTCTCTCTCGCACGCTCTTTTGCCAGAAGTTCGTCCAGGTCGTCGGCACGACGCCCCTCGAATACCTCCGCGAAGAACGCATGCGCGTCGCTGCACAGATGCTCACCAACGGCAAGCCCGAAATCAGAACCCTCGCCCAGCGCACCGGCTACTCATCCGAAGGCGCATTCTGCACCGCCTTCAAACGCTGGTCCGGCTGCACCCCCGGCGAATACCGCGCCACCCGCATCATGCCGATGTGAAAAGCACTCTGCGGACTGCAGACAGCAGGCTGCACGACAACTCAGAATGAGTGGACAAGGGGCGCTGTGGAGGGCGCCCTTTGTTTTTCCCTATGTCTCGCGCGATCTGTCAGGTGCCCTGCTCCGCTGCTCTGAGCGGGGCAGGCTACGTGTTCTACCTCTTCTCTTCTCTCTTGGGGCGGGGCCTTTCAGGCCCCATCTGTTTCTTCTCTTCTCTTCTCTTCTCTTCTCTTCTCCTCTCCTCTCCGCGTCGTCCGCGTCCTCCGCGTACTCCGCGGCCAAATTCTCTTCTCTTTCAGATCCGTCCCATCCGTGTAATCCGTGGCCTGCCTTCTCTGCACCCCAACGAAAAAAGCCCTGCATACGCAGGGCTCTCATAACACTCACAAATGTTCAATCCACTCACGCCAGCGTGCGCTTCACCGCCGCCATGATCTTCTCCTTGTTGGGAAGATACGCGTACTCGAGGTTCTTCGCGTACGGCGTGGGAACGTCTTCAGTGTTTACGCGCTGGGGCTGTGCATCGAGCCAGTCAAAGCCGCGCTCGCACACCTGCGTGATCACTTCGCTCGCCACCGACGCGAAAGGCCAGCTCTGATCGACAACGACCAGGCGGTTGGTCTTGCGGAGGCTCGCGAGAATCGAGTCGATGTCCAGCGGGCGAATCGTCCGCATGTCCAGGACGTCGACCGCGATCCCTTCCTGCGCCAGGAGGTCCGCTGCTTCGAGGCAGAAGTTCACCGGGCGGCCAAACGACACAACCGTGCATGCATCGCCCTCGCGAAGCAGTGCAGCCTGCCCGAAGGGGATGTAGTACTCCTCCTCCGGCACGTGCGCCTTGTCGCCGAGCATGCGCTCAGACTCAAGGAAGAACACAGGATCATCGTCGCGGATGGCCGTCTTGAGAAGGCCCTTGGCGTCGTAGGGGTTCGAGGGGATGACGATCTTCACGCCCGGAACGTTGCTGTACAGGCCTTCGACGCACCACGAGTGCGTGGAGCCGAGCTGGCCGCCTGCACCGTCGTTGCCGCGGAAGACGACCGGGCAGCCCCACTGGCCGCCGGACATATACAGCATCTTGGGAACGTTGTTGAGGATCTGGTCCGCAGCGACCAGCGAGAACGACCAGCTCATGAACTCGATGATCGGCCGAAGACCGTACATCGCAGCGCCCACTGCAAGCCCCGCAAACCCGTTCTCCGAGATCGGAGAGTCGATGATCCGCTTGGGCCCGAACTCGTCGAGCATGCCCTGGCTGATCTTGTACGCACCGTTGTACTGCGCGACTTCCTCACCCATCAGGAAGATGCGTGCATCGCGCCGCATCTCTTCAGTCATCGCCTCGCGAAGTGCCTCGCGGAACTGGATGAGACGGTTTCCCTCGCGAGAGGGGAGGGGCTTGGCGAAATTCGGTGCGGGGACTGTAAGGGTCGACATGACGTTCAACAACTCCGGCGAAAATTCGTCGCGAAAAGTCCGAAGGGCAATGGTAGACGCGACGCCGCACAAAAAGAGATCACCGCGGCGATTCAGGAGTACGCCTTACTAAAGGCAAAACGCCCAATGGCACAAGGCCAACTGCAGAAGAAAAGCCTGCCACAGAATCGAAAGGCATCAGGCATCCGCCAGCGCCCTCAAGGACAGTTCACCTTCTTCACCTTCCAGAAGTAACTCACCTTGTGCATCTCGTTCCCGCTCTGCGTCGTCAGACCTGCATGCTCAGTGCGGCTGACACCGACCGGCGGATTGAGAGCCGGATTGCGGTACTCCATCTTCTCGTCCCGCTTGTAGCGAATCTCGGGGTGCTGCCCCGCGCCACGCGAAATCATCGCCACGTACGTCCCGTCCTGCGGATTGATGCAGCCCGTGTCAAACGTGTAGGCGTTCCCCTGATAATTGATGAGCCCTGCTTTCCCGACGACGTCGAGCCCGCCCCAGTTGTCCACGTGCTCGGAAAAGTCGCAGGCCATGTAGAGCGCAACCACCAACTGCCCCGAACCTTGGATCACGTTGAGAAGACGCTGCCCGTTGGCGACTTCCGTCGTCGGATCGGTGAAGTGACACCCCGCAAGGGAGCCATCAGAAAGCAGCGCCGTCACGCCCGCGCACAAGACCAGATGCGGATACGCGATGATGTTGGCGTCGTGCCCCGCCTGATCCTCATTCAGATAGATTGCCATGTGAAATCTCCCCGGAAAAATGCACGTCTAGGCCTTGGACCCCAGATGTCCCGCTTTCGACTGCATTTGCAAGACTGTACCGCAAAAACGCTCGCGCCGTGGCACCACTCGCACCCATCAAACCGTGATCTGCTTCCCCAGTGCCGCCAGCTTCGCACGCGCAAACACCAGGTGATGATCCACGTGCTGCACATACATCTCGACCATCTGTAACAGCGTCACCTTCCCGCGCTGGTTGTGCACCCCGCACCGCGCAAAGGCCTCGCTTGGCAGCCGCTCCAGCACTTCGGACATGTGCAGGCGGTTATGCCGAAACAGCTCCGCGACAATCCCCATGTCCATCTCGTGATAGAAGAGCGATCGCGCAAACGCAGTCTCGTCGTACGCGATCAAAAGCGGCGTCTCCTCCGCGATGATCCGTTTCATACGGTGCGTCGCCGCGATGTCGCTGTCGAGCAGGTGCACGCACAGCTGCTTCAGCGACCACGTCCCCGCCACTGGAAATGCGACCAGATCGGCGTCCGTGAGGCCACGGGTCAATCGGTGGATGATGTCCCCGCGTTCCCGGAATTGTGCAATAGCTGCCGTGCTCATGCGTATGGCTCCTGAGTGCACAGTACGCGAGAGGCTTGCCATACGCGCTATAAGCGAGTTAGAGCCCCTCCGTTGCCGCTGGTTGCGGCCCGTGTAGAATGGACTTTTCATCGCCGATCGGGATGAGCACCCTGGTTTTTGGCGGGATCGGAACCCCTAGAGCATGACGCACCGCGGACAGCAGTCCAGTGAACGGGTATCCCGTCGGAACGCGATGGCTGCATTGGCCATCGCAGGCGCTGGTCTTGCGGTCGCTGCTCGCTCCCGTGGTTCAAAGACCACCGAGAAAACCCGCCATGCAGACCTCGCCCGCTCCACGCGGGTCTGGGTCGATGTCTGCCACTGGACCGTCCGCTTCCCCGATGCCGAAGCAGAAGCAGCTGCAATGGCCGATCTCCCCCGCGTCGACGACATAGACGCCATCCTCGCGACGATGCCTCCTGATGCACGCGTCGAGTGGTCCCCCCGCGGCGCCTCGACCGACGTCCAGCCTGCAGAAATCGTCCGCCTCCTCCGCGGCGCCATCACGCAGGAACTCTCGGAAGGAAAAGTTGCAATCGCCGGCGGCTGGGTCCTCGCCAGAACCGAATGGAATCTCATGCGGCTTGCCGCAAGCCAGGGAGTGATCGCCGGTCATGCTCCTTGATCTTGAGAATCCAGATTCTCCGCTCTCCTTCGACGCCGACCTGTGCATCATCGGTTCAGGTGCTGCAGGCGTCACCATGGGCCGCGAGCTCGCGGGCACCGGCCTCGATGTCCTGATCCTCGAAGCAGGCGGCACGAGCTTCGATCCCGTCACGCAGGACGCCTACGTCGGCAAGAACACCGAGCGCACGTTCTTCCTCGATACATCGCGTCTCCGCTACTTCGGCGGCACGACCAACCACTGGGAAGGGTGGTGCGCACCGCTCCGCCCCTTTGATTTCACCCGCCGCGACTGGATCCCAGAGAGCGGCTGGCCCATCACCTACGACGACCTCAAGCCCTACTACCAGAAGGCCTGCGATCTCCTCGAGCTCGGCCCGCTCGACTTTGAACGCGTCGCAAGCGAAGTTCGCCAACCTGCAAAGTCTCTCACCCCAAGCGGCGCGGACTTCTTCGAAGGCTTCAATATCCGTCCGACGCCCGTGCCACGCCTCGGGCAGACGCAGCGCGAGCGTCTGGAACAAGCAGCCAATGTCCGCGTCCTCATGCACGCCAATCTCCAGCCGATCACCGCGCAAGGTCGCGTGATCCGCGAAGTCACCGTCAAGACCAACGAAGGCAAGGCCGCAACCGTCCGCGCCAAGGTCTTCGTCCTCGCATGCGGTGGCATCGAGAACGCCCGCATCCTCCTGGCAAGCGGTGATGCATCGAGCGGCGGGCTCGCCAACAGCTCCGGCGCGGTCGGCAAGTATTTCAAAGAGCACACCTTCTCCACCTTCGCGGGCGTCGTCGTCCCGCCCTCCGAACTCGAGGACAACGAGCTCTACCGCGAAAAGCTCGGCATGCCTGCATTCACCGGTCTTGCAGTCTCCACGCAGGCCCAGGCCGAGATGAAACTCATGGGCTGCTCGGTCGGTCTCTCGCTCACGCCGATCCCCGATTCGCTCAAGCCCCCCGGCCCGCGCGGCCCCAAGATCGCTCGCCCCATCCTGATGCACGGCGAGAACTCCTCAAGCCAGTGGAGCAGGGTCACGCTCTCTCCAAACGAGAAGGACCGCTTTGGCATCCCGCGCGTCGAGCTCCGCTGGATCATCGATGAGGAAACCCAGCGCGTCGTCCAGGAAACAGTCCTTCGGTACGCTGCAATGCTCGCGCGTGCAGGCCTCGGCCGCTGCTACATCCCCACCGGCCCCAGCGAAGTGAAGTGGCCCTTTGGTCTCTACCCGCCATGCCACCCTGCAGGCACCACCCGCATGACCACTGACCCGACCACCGGCGTCGTCAACGGCGACTGCAGAACCCACGACCTCGACAACCTCTACATCGTCGGCGGCAGCACCTTCCCGACCAACGGTTTCATGAACCCCACCATGACCATCGTCGCCATGGCCTTCCGCCTCGCAGAACACCTCAAGACCACCTTGCACGCCTGAGAAGAGCAGGCATCAAGGCATGAGGCATCCAGGCATCAAGGTCAAAGCCACTGAACGCAGTGCACTGCTCCTTTCCTATGGGTGCCCTGCTGCGCTGCTCTTTGTTTTCGCCCCGATAGGGGCGCGCGAATGTAGCCGGGGGTCGAGCGAGCAGCGCGAGCAAAAACCCCCGGAAACTCAGGGAGTGACCTGTATCGCGTGCTGACTTCTCAAGGCTCCGCATTGCCAATGTGTTTTCAAACTGTCGCGCTATCAGCACACTGCCCGATACCGGGTGCCCTGCTCCGTGCTGCTCTGAGCACGGGGCAGGAACGTGCGTCCAATCAAATCCTGCCCCAGATAAACGCAGACCAGATCTGTCTTCCACTCTGCCTTCTCTTCATCCGCGTCGTCCGCGTACTCCGCGGCCAAATCCTCTTCTCTTTTCAGATCCGTCCCATCCGTGAAATCCGTGGCCCGTCTTTACGGATCTGAATTCAAATCCCCGGCGTACGGAACACCGCTGCACACGCAGTCTGGCTGTGCAAAAAGCTGTCGGTCCCGAGCGGACCGATCTCGCCCGACGCAAAGAACCCTGCAATCGGCACGGGCCCCGGATGCGCATCGATCTGCATCCCTGCTTTCGACTTCGTCTCACCCGCAAGCGGCGCCTGGAACGCACGCACCAATGAACTCGCATCATGGTGCGGCTGCTGGAACAACTTCGACCCGCGCCCGTTGCACGTGATCAAGAGCGCCCCGTGCGGACGGTCGTGCAGCTTCTGTGCATCAAGCAGCATCGCCAGATCCTCGTGCGCTGTCACCGAGTCGCGCACATGAAGCTGGATCGTCTGCCCGATCCGGATCATGTCGCTCACCGCGATCGCCCCCGAGTTGGGGTCCGCGCCCATCACGTTGCGAATCAGAAAATCGTTCCTGCCGAAACGATCCTTGTACTCGCTGATCGCCCGCCCCACATACAGCCCCTGCTCAAGCAGCGGCTTGCGCTCATCGTCCAGCGATTCGATCGCGTCCTGCACTGCATGCAGCGCGGGCCTTCCCCCAAGCTGGAAAATAAAGTTGCCGCGAGCCTTGGTCACGACAAACGTCGGCCCAAACGGCCTGCATCCCTGCGAAACGATCGTGTCCACCCGCACCGCGCCGCGCAGCGAAACACCCACCGCCCCAGAGCGGATCGGTCGCCCATCCAGCATGAGCACGTTCCCGCCCGCCGCCGTCCCTGCGGAGGCAAGGCCCCCGATGATCGGCGTCCGCGGGAAACTCGGCGAATATCCCTGCCCGCGCGAGAGCGCCCGGTTCATCGCAGGGAGAAGCTTGATCATCGGCGTCGTGTAAGGATCCGCGAACATGAACACGCCGCGCAAAGGGCCGGGCCCGTCAGGAACGCCGAGCGTCGCGCCAAGCCGATCGATCCCGTCGTCGCTGTCGTCGACGGGCATGAACTGCTCAGACGCAAACGGCGTGATCTGCACGCCAGGCAGGCGCATCCCGATCACCGAGACTCCAGGAGAGCCTTCGATCTCGATCGCGCCGCCCAGCACGCCCGACGCACTCACACCGATGAGACACCCTGCACGGAGGTCCGTGCGTACCACATCGATGATTTCAGATGCGTGCTCGACGTGGGCGTGTGAGAGGAAGACCATCGCAAGGTCCGCCTCCGTCCCGTTCAGCCCTTCCTCAACCGATGCACACGCAGTTTTCGCTGCATGATGTGCACGCGCGTCGGTGGAAAGCCCGGCGCCCATGAGGATTCGCGGGCGATCGGTCAATCCGGGTCGGCGTGCGAGAGGATTCTCGCCGCCGCCCGAGGCTGGGTTGATCTGATCGGGCACGCCTGAGTGTAGGTCCGGCTCCGGACGCTCACCGCCAGTGCATCACACTGCGACAGGTTCGCCCATGCACGCCTGCTGGTTCACCGCAGGTGCTGCAGGTGAAACCACCGTCGGGCACAGGATGACACAGCTCGTAAGCGGCGTCTTCTTCATCGTGCGCTTCGCGTGATCCTCAAGACGACGCGACGCGGTTTCGAGCGCGAGTTCTGAATGGCTGATTCCGCTCCGGAGAAATGCTCGTGCAGCTTCCTTTTCCCGGAGTTGGCGCGGTGACAGCACCGCAGCTTCTTGCTGACTCGTACCAGGCATGTGGCAGTCCTCTCTTTTAAAGCCCCGCTCTGACTATCCGACTATCCGCAGCGGTCATATTCCCTCCATGGGACATGCTCCCTGCACCTTGAGTTCATCGACGGCAAAGGCAGGGGTGATAAGCCCAATCATCTCGATTTGGACAAATTTCCTTCGATCTCCGAAAGAGCATGAAAGTCTGTTCATGACAAACGCTCCATGAAAGAGCCCGTTATCAGGACCATCCGCGCATTATCGGCGCACAAAAAGCCCCGCTGTGAAGCGGGGCGGTTTAGACATTCAATTGCGTAGTCCAATAACGAACGTTATCGAGACGCAGTCTGCTTCGGCAGTCGTTGAAGCGTGTAGTACGCCTTGGGGTGCAGAAGAGGCTTTCCATCCTCTTTAGAACGAATCCCCGCTGCGGTCAGTTCGTGCACATATCCCATCCCGCCGTCACGGAGGCCATCAACCTTCAGCCGGACGGTGGTGGGGCTGGTCACCTCCGCGCGCGTGATCGTCAGCCGCTTGGTCTCCATCTCCTTCGAGCCGTACGTCGCGTGGTACTCGTACGTGTAGCTGTCCATCAGGTACGACTCGACCTTGCCTGCAGTGTCCGGGTCGACCTCCTTCGTAAAGGTCAGTTCAAACCCGTCGGGCATTACCTTCATCGTGTGGATCTCAAGCGGCACCTTCCCCGTCCACTTGATCCGCTCAAGCCCGTACCGCTGCCGCCCGATCGAGCCCCACCCGCGGTCGGTCTGCCCCACGAACATCGAGCCATCCTTGCCCCACGCAAGGCGGTTCACGCCGCACTGCAGGCCCTGGCGGAACGGGAACGCAGCCCCCTGGTAAATAACTTCCTTCGCGTTGCCCGTGTCCACCTTCTCCATGTGCACGCGGTTCACGTAGCACAGCGTCTGATCGCCCACGAACACCTGCCCTGCAAACGGCCCGAACGCAGTCCCATCCGGATGGCCCTGCGGCTCATTCGCTGCATACAGCAGGAAGTCTGCAGACGACTGCCCAAGATCCGGATACGGGAACCAGATCGCTGCAGGCTGCACCGGCGGTGCATCATCCCCGTCCTTCCATCCTTCCTGCCAGCGCAGCCCCGCAGGATGCCCCATGTACCCGCCCTGCACCAGCGGCTGAATCCGGTTGGTCCCGACATAGTCACCCTGGTTGTCGACGTAGAACATCTGCCCGTCGCTGAACGAGCCGATCCCGTTGGGCGAACGCGTTCCGCCGCACACCGGGTGCACGTTCCCCTGCGGATCAATCTTGAGCGCCCACCCGCGCCACGGAACAACCGACTTTCCAAGCGACCCGCAGAACCCGACGTTCAGCGTCACCCAGAAGTTCCCCTCGCGGTCCATCTTCGGCCCGAACGAGAACTCGTGGTAGTTGCCGCTCACGCCCCAGCCATCTGAGAACGTCCTGTACTCATCCGCGACCCAGTCGCCCGTCGTGTCGGTCATCCGCGTCAGTTCACCGCGCTGCACGCAGTACACCGCGACGACGTCCTTGCCCGCTGCATCCTTCTCCGTCCGTGCAGCGATGCCCAGGGGCTCGTGCAGACCCGTCGCAAACTTCGTGAACTTGCAGTTGAACGCAGGTTCGTCGTACGCGCCATCGACGATGTACACATCCCCGCGCCGCGTGCTCACGACCGGCCGCCCGTCCGGCAGCGTCGCGAGCCCGCCGACTTCCATCACCACGTCGTTGGGCAGAAGGATCGTGTAAACCTTGTAATACTCCGCTTCGTCGGTGCTCGGGAAATCGATCTCAAGCGCGTAATCAAGCAATGCCTGCGAATACGCATCCAGCGGCACGCGCGTGTTGATCTGGAAATCAAAGTCCGCGGGTCCCTGGCTCACCTTCACAAGAACGTGGTTCACGCCCTTCTTGAAGTCGAGCTTGATCTTGTGCGATTCAGGATCAAGCCCGCGCTGCTCATCCGCATCGACCAGCAGCTTCCCGTTGAGCCAGAACCGCAGGCCATCGTCCGACCCCATTGTCACCTGCGTAGAAAAATCCTTCTCCGCCACGACGGTCGTGTAGAGATAGCTCGCAACCCACGACTGGAACCCACCCTCCTGGTACTGGTTCAGCCCCATCTTCACGTCGGTCGCCTTGCCGATGTTCAGCCACTTCGAATCCTCGCCCTTGCGTCCCTTGTGCACCTTCGCAAGGTCCGGCCCCGGCCCGTTCGCCGACATCTTGCTCAGTTCATCCTCGGGCGATCCCTTCAGCGCAAGCTCGCCCGGCTTGTCAAACTGAAACGGTGTGATGAGCTGCCACTCGCCCCACGTCACCTGGCTCGGGTTGACGTGATTGAAGATCCGCTGCTCGGTCGCCTCGCGCGTCTCGAGCTTCTCATACTGCAGACCCCGGATGACGATCTTGCCATCCTTCGCAAAAGAGGTCTGGCTGGCCGCGGGCTGCGCGAACACAGGCGACCCTGCAGCCAGCAGGAGCCCAGCCACAACAAGCAGTCCAGCAGTCGAGCTCGACCGGAGTGTGCACGCATGACGTGTGCGGGAATTCATGTCAGGTCCTTTCAACGCACGGGGCAACGGTCGTGAACGTGCCTCTCGATTCGTGCGGGGTATCAATCAGTGTCGTACGAAGATCCGATTACCTGGCCAACTCACCTGGCCAACTCACTTGGGCTTGATCGTCACCGTGAACTCGACAACGCCAGCTGCAGGCGTCGCCGTGACAATCTCGCCCTCTGACGCAACACCGTTGCCATCCACCGCGACGGATTGACCCGCACGATGGAAGACCTTCATGCCATCGGGCACGCCCGTGACCTTGAACGTCCTCCGGATCCCGCCCACTGCAGGCATGAATGTCTCCTCGACCTGCGCGCCGCCCACTCCATACAAGAACGTCGGAACGCCCTGTGCATCGAGCCGGTACCCATCAAAGTGTGGCTTGCTGTCCTCGCCAACCTTCGCGGGCCACGCTGCAGGCGCTGCAGCAGCGATGATGATCGAAGGACCATCCGGTGCCTTCCAGAACACCTGGCCCTGCCCACTTGCATTCATGCCGCCACGGTTCGCCCACGCGCCCGATGCATCAATGAAGTTACCCTTCCATGCATCCACAAGCCGTGCACTCGTCGCGTCAAACCCAAAGTGCGTTCCCACCGGGAAGCCGACCGCAATACCCCTGCTCCCTGCATCCTTCATGAACGTACGGAATACACGCGGCCTGTCGCCAACCGCAAGCGCGAGCCCCTTGCCCGTCTGCACGCCAGATGGTGCAGGTGCAAACGCCCCCATGTTGAAGTACGCCCACATCGCGTCGATCTGCTTATCAGGATCGCCGCCCAGGATGTCCGTCTTGGTGCTCTTGCCCGTCGCAAAGAACGCAGGCATCCGCGTTCCCGGCTTCTGGCGTGCAGGGCCATGTGCATACGTCCGCCACCAGTCAAGCCTCATCCGCGCTGCAAAGTCAGAGATGTTCGGTCCCGGCGCACCTGCAGGCGGCAGTGAGCTGAACGCATGGCACGAGATGCAGTTGAGCCCGCCATCACCCACCAATTGCCTGCCAATCACCACCGTCTCGTCGCTCGTCGAAGGATCGTTCGTATCGGAATCCGGCCACACGCCTGCCAGCGACGAGAGCTGCGTCGGAAGTTCGCCGACGTTCTCCGCGCCAAACTGCGGCATCCGCGTCGCCATGTACGGCCGAGCACGACCTGCCTCCGTGAACACCTCGCGCATCCACTGCGTTGTCAGCTTCCACCCCACCAGGTTCAGGTGCGGCGGCACTCGGCCCTCATCGCCAAGGTCGATCTCAACCACCGTCCGCAGATATGGCCGCAGCGACGAAGGCACGCCTCCCGAGCCATCCATCGCATGGCACGCCCTGCAGTTCATCGCAACCACCGTCCGTGCCTCTGTATCAAGCGGAGCAGGCACGCCCGTCCCCTTCAGCGATGCCTCAATCCCTGCACGCAGCGCACCTCGGTCCGCATCCGTCAGTTCAAACCGCGGCGTCTTGGTGTTCGCTCCATCCAGACACCCGCGAAGCGCCGCCTGCCCCGTCAATGCAGCAAGCGCCGGTGCCTTCGTCGTCGACTTCACATCCGCGACGTTCCCGCCCATCGCATGGCAGTCCGCGCACCCGCGTGCAGCGAATGCAGCCTTACCTACCTCGACCTTCGCCTGATCCACCACAAACACCGCTTCATGCGCGGCCTTGTTGTCATCAGGCCACATCGTGATCAGGTACGTCGCGATCAGGTCCGCTTCTTCATCATTCAGCGCCAGCGACGGCATCCGCCCCGATGGACGCGTCTTGAGCGGATCCTTCAGGAACGCAGCAAGCTCCGCGGGGTTCCACTTCCCGCCGATCTTCCCGTGCGGAAGCGGAACCTTCGTCGTCGGCACCTTGTCCGGCTGGCCCGTCTCGCCAAACACTGCATGCGGCGATTCGAGCGGTCCATGGCATTGCAGACACCCGACCGTGTGATACAGATCGCGCCCGCGTGCAAGAACATCAGGCTCCGTCGCAACACCCTGCGCAAAGTGCGCCTTGTCGTAATACGGCGCCACCAGGAAATGCACGATCGCATCCGCGTCCGCCAGATCCTTCTCGCTCGTCCCGATCACGTCGGGCATGTCGGTCCCAGGCCGAACCTTGTGCGGATCGAGGATCCAGTCCTTCAGCCAGTTCGGGTTCGCGCGCCGCCCGATCTCGCCCAGCGTCGGCCCCACGCGCGTCAGCGCCATCGTCGATGCGTGTGCAGCGTGGTCATGTGCTTCGCCCGCGCCATGTGCATGCGAGTGCGACGCAGTCGTGATCGAACTCTTGCTGTCACTGGGTGCATGGCAGTGTGCACATCCAAGTTCACCCAGCAAGATGCGCCCTTGCAGCGCTGCATACCCCGCCGCCGCAAACGAAGCACCGAACTTCGGCGCGATGACCCGCGAAGTCGGGATCGGCTCGGGCATGAACCCCGTGCCCATGTTCCCGCGTTCCATCTCCCACAGCGTCCGCAGGCGTGCACCCTTGGCCGATGCACCACCCTCGCCATGCGTGAACCGCACCGTGACCTGGATCTTCCCTGCAGGGAGCTTGATCCAGTCGGTCGCGGTCTTCCCAGGCGTCGTCGACTTGCCACGCCCAAGCTCATTGGCGTTGACGTCAGACACCGAAAGACGTGCACCGCCGCCCTCGGTCTCGACCATGAACCGGTAGTTCCCCGGCTCTTCGATCTCGATGACGCCGGAGAACGCTGCACTCCATCCCTTCTCCGTCAGCGAAGGCTCGATGGTTTCATTGGGCGCGATCGCAAACGACGCGTACGTCGCGTGCGTCCTCACCTCTGCATTGCCCGACTTCCCCGGCCCTGAGTACACCGCGTACCACCCTGCAGGAGCTGCGGGCGCATTCGGCGGCGCTGCTTCGCTCCCTGCCCCCGCCGCAGGCGCGGATGTACCGCCCGCTGCAGGTGCAGGGCTCGGTGCAGGCGTCGTCGCGGGAGCCGAGGGCGCCCCGGACGCAGGTGCAGAAGGAGCTGCAGGCGTCTTGGGTGCTTCGCTCTTGCCGCAGGCAGAAAGAAGAAAAGCAGCGGCCAGCGAACACGTCAGAACTGCACGAGCGGACGAAAGGCTGCGTGCGGGGCGGCTACGTGCAGGGGCAGAATGGTGCAGCGTCGGGGTCACGGTGAACCGTCTCCGTTGGAGCGTTGAAACTGACAGAGGCCCGTCCGCGATTTTGGACAGGCCGGATCGGACGATCATACAGGATCGCGGAAGAAGGAGGCCGGGGGCATCAGGAATACGACGGGAGGGGTTTGTAAAGGCAAAATCGGGAAGTACGCACACTCGCACAGAACGGCAGTGCCTTGATGTGCCGTTGTGCAAATGTGCCGCTGTGCGACAGCCATCAAAATGAAAAAAGCCGCGGATTCACTCCGCGGCCTTCAAAGTTCGATCGACTCGGAACCGACCTTACACGCTCTTCTTCAGCGCCTCTGCCTTGTCCGTCCGCTCCCACGTGAACGTGTCGTACTTCTTCCCTGCATACGTCACCGAGCCCGGCGCACGGCCAAAGTGCCCGTGGCGTGCAGTGGGGGAGAAGATCGGCTTGCGGAGATCAAGCGCCTCGATGATCTTGCGGGGCGTCAGGCCAAAGGTCGAACGCACTGCCTTGGAGATCTTGTCCTCGTCAACCTTGTTGGTGCCAAAGCAGTCAACGTAGACGCTGGTCGGCTCTGCAACGCCGATGGCGTACGAAAGCTGGATTTCGCAGCGATCTGCAAGACCCGCAGCGACAACGTTCTTGGCGATGTACCGCGCCATGTACGCTGCGGAGCGGTCGACCTTCGTCGGATCCTTGCCCGAGAACGCACCGCCGCCGTGGCGACCCATGCCGCCGTAGGTGTCGACGATGATCTTGCGGCCGGTGAGGCCCGTGTCGCCGTGCGGACCACCGATTTCAAAGCGGCCCGTGGGGTTCACGTGGACCGTGATCCCCGGGTTCCACCACTCCTTGAGCACGGGCTTGAGCACGTGCTCAGTGATCTGCTTGTGCAGGTCCGTCTGACGCTCGTTCCACGATGCATCGTGCTGCGTCGAGAGAACGACGGTGTCAACACGAACCGGACGGCCATCCTGGTACTCAACCGTCACCTGGCTCTTGGCGTCAGGACGCAGGCCGGGGACCTTCCCCTCCCTGCGAACGTGTGCCTGCTGCTCAACAAGCTGGTGCGAAAGCTGGATGGGCAGCGGCATCAGCTCAGGGGTATCCCTGCATGCATAACCAAACATCATGCCCTGGTCGCCCGCGCCCTCGCGGTCAACGCCCATGGCAATGTCGGGGCTCTGCTTGTTGAGCGCCACCAGCACTGCGCAGCTATCTGCGTCAAACCGCATGTCGCCCGAGGTGTACCCGATCTCGCGAACCGTCTTACGGACCAGTTCGGGGATGTCGACGTACGTGCGCGTCGTCACTTCGCCCGCGACCACGACCAGGCCGGTCGCACAGAGGGTTTCGCAGGCGACGCGGCTGAAAGGATCGTCCGCAAGCATCGCGTCCAGCACTGCGTCAGAGATCTGGTCCGAGACCTTGTCGGGATGCCCCATCGAGACGGATTCAGACGTGAAAAGCTGCGAACGAGCCATGTACGGGTGCCCTCAATAAATGTGCGGACAAGTCAGGGCAACAGCGTAGGGGGAAGGCAGGACCGAATCGACCGGTAACCATGCCCGGGGGAAGCGTCTGGAGCGGGTTCAGGCTGTCGGTTGCGCTGCTTTGGGTGGTGTGAGGGTTCAAAGCCCTGCAGATCGACCAGGCACGGGTGTCGACGCCTGCCTGCAAGATGCAGAAGTGGGGGGGCCAAATGAAAACCGCCCGGCTTGCAGGCCGAGCGGTTTTCGCGATCAGGGCGAGGAGAACAAGTCCTGTTTTCGATGTTCCGTTACGACCGCCTGCGACGCCCTGCCATCACGACGAGCGAAGTCACCGCGATCGCCGCGGAGGCAGGCGTCGGCACCACGCTGCCGCCCGAGAAGGCGCCAACCCAGTTCACCTGGCCACCGCCTGTGAGCTTGCCGACCACGAGGTTGCCGTTGATCACGCCGTTCGAGAAGTTCGTCACTGCATTGGGCGCGAGGATGTTGACGTTGTGACCGCCCGAGAGCGAGAGGGCAGTCGCCTGGTGGAAGTTAAGGAGCGTGCTGGTGCTCGCTGCACCGTTGTTGTACGACCACGTCTTGCTCGCGACCGAGACCGACTGGCCGCCGACGTTGATCACGACCGTGCCCGGCCCGTCGACGCGGATGCCCCATGCATTCGCATAATCGCTGGGCGAGAAGTTCACGACCGTGCGCGGCCCGCTCGCGTTCACGATGAGCTGGCCGTAGTTGTTCGTGTAGTTCGTCGTCGCCGCGAGCGACGCTGCAAACGCAGAAGCCTGCGCGAAGTAGCTCGAGACGCCCGAGAGATCAAGCGGCGCCGAGTACGGCGTCGAGGTCGTGACGCTCCCGTTGATCGTCATCTGGTTGCCGGTGTTCCGCGTCCCTGCAAGCGACACGTTCCCGTTGATCGTGCCGCTCCCGCCATTGAGGCTCCCGCCCGAGCGGATGCCGCCGTTGACGGTCACGTTGCTGAGGTTCACGCTCCCCGCGACGTTGATCCCGCCCGAGTACACCGTGCCCGACGTGAGGTTGAACGTACCGCCGCCGTAGAACGCTGCAGGGAGCGTCGGTGAAGAGCTCGACACCGTCCGCATGCCAAAGTTCGTGAAGTATGCATCACCCACCGAGCCCGAGGAGCCCTGGAAGTCAGAGCCGTACCCCTGCCCCGATGAACCGATCGTCGAACGCGAGAAGACGTTGAAGTCCCAGTTGGAAATCCCTGCTTCCGCGGGAACCGCCGCCGCTGCTGCAATCGCTGCCGCGATGATGATGGCCTTGGGAGCGATGCGAGAAGTCGAATTGCGTGCCTGTGCGAACATGGGTCTCTCTCCTCTCTTCTGCACGCCCTCGTGGTCTTGCACGTGGGCGAGCAATGAGCTGCTGCATATAAACTTCGCTTACGGCAGCCCAAAAGTTTGCGTGAGAGGTCCCGTATGAGCGAACACCCCACCGGCGCGGGGTTCGTTCTAGCGTGTGCGCACGGGTATACCGCCCGTGCGGGGTACTCACACGGGCGATAACTGTTTTCGACCATCAAAACGCTGGTGAAAAGACCCCCGGGCTTTCCTGCTTCATGAGGGAATCACAGCCACGCCTGGTTCCAGTCACCCCCAAGGTCCGGCATCCAGTAGGTCATCCCGACGCGCCCATTTTCATCCGCCCCGTAGATCGAGATCCGGATAACCCAGTCTTCCTCTTCACCCGAGTACGAGTAGATGCTGTCCGCGATCAGTCGCGTGTCCGGAGAGAACGCAGGTGCGTCCAGCGTCGCGAACTCCCACCCTGCAGGGTTCTCTTGCGAGATGTTCGTGTGCACCCACCAGTAGACGTGCGTCTGTCCCTGGTCATCCACGCCCGCGACATTCAACGCGCCCCACGGCGTCACCCATCCCGTCAGCGAACCTGCCTCGAGCGGCACGCCGCCAAAGTCCTGGGTGAAATCCACAAACGACCAGTTCCCTGCACCCATCGCAGGCGACCACCACGACGCCACTGCATGCCCTGCCTGTGTCGTCCCGATGATGTTGATCGCGTTCCACGCAGTCGAGAACACCGACAACGCGCCAGTCAGCACCGGCGCGCCCGTGATCTCGCTCAGGTTCGAAACCTCCCACACGCTGTTCTCGATCGAGTTGTACCCACCGCTACCGGGCAGATAGAACTCGCCGGTCCACACGCCGATCACGTCGCCTGCATTGTCGAGCCCCACGACGTTGTACCCGCCCCAGGCCTGGGCATAGGCGACAAACCCTGCTTCGAACGCAGGCATCGCCTGGCTGTTCGCGACCACTGCATCCGTGATGTTGAAGACCTTGACCGGATCGTTGAGGTAGTACGCAGCCTCGCCGCTGTACATCACCACCATGTCGCCGCCCGATGCATAGCCCACAACGCCGAAGTAGTTGATCGGCTGCGTCGTAAACAACCCCAGCGGCGGTGTCACGAGCGTCAGTTGCGACGCAGGCACGAGCTCGTTGTACACCGAGAGGTTGCGGATGTACACGCTGTCGAACGGATTCCACGTCGTCGTGTCCTGGCGTGCAAGCAGGCCGATCGCGAGCAAACCATCTGCAGTCGGAACATACATCTGCCCGCCATACGACGACGTGAAGACCGGATCGCCCGTGAGTGCAGGGAGGCCGTACTCGGTCGAGAGGTTGCGGTACGTCCGTGCGCCGGGCGTGTCGTCAAACGACTCTGCGAGGTTTTCAAGCGACAGGATCAACTCGCCCGCTTCATTGCGCCACGCAGCTGCATGCGTTCCAAACGGGAATCCGCCCGAGCCCGCCGTAATGAGACCTCCCGCGGCCATGTCCGTGTCGCCCAGCGCGCCACCGTACGCAAAGGCTGCATCAGTGAAGTTGAACGACGCGCGGTAATGGTCCCACCCATCCGAAAGAAAGACGTTGAACCCGTTCGCGCTCGCGCGGAACCCCGACGCCGTGTACGTGATCGTGTCACCCGGCCCAAGAAGCGAGCGCTCAAAGGGCCGGTCGTTGATGCGGACCTCGCCAATGTCGTCCATCACCTCAAATCGCAGCGTCAGCTCATCATCATCCGCGTCCGTCGCGTTCAGGAGCGTCATCAGCTCCTCAAACGTCCACGTGTGCGTCCGATCTGCATCGAGCGTTCCGAGATCGACCGCCTCGTCGTACGTGGGAGCGGTGTTCTCGCTCGTCTGCACGACGATCGACAGCGAGTTGACCGTGCTGCTCAGCCCGTCCCAGAGCTGGATGCTGAACGCACTTCCCTGGAATCGTGACGTGTTGGAGTAGGTGACCGACTCACCTGCCGAAAGCACGACTGGCAGCGAGGGCGTCAACACATGATCGGGGAGGAACCTTGTGTTCGGGAAGTTCGTGGCAAGAAAGGTGTTGATGTTCTCGCCGCCGACGGTCAGTGTTCCCTTATCGAGCGACCACGCGTCGTTGGAGTAGTCGATGCCAGGTTGAATGACAAACCGGATCTGATCATTCTCAGGATCGGAAAGCACGCCGAACATCTCAAGGCGTTCCATGATCTCTTCGAACGTGAGCGTCACCGAGCCGCGGTGCCCAAGCTCAAATCGGTCGTACTCCGGAGAGCCGTTCGTCGGTGTGTATTGCGGCGATCGATTGCCCGTGAACGAGATGAACCCGTTGGGCAGCTCCGACCAGGTCCGCGACGCGTTGTCCGTCACCATCACATCGATACCGGTATCGGGCGGCGAGCCCCACGGAGGACCGATGTCCGCGCCCGAGAACGGCGAGTTGGGAATCCCGCGCCACTGCCACGTCTCGCCGGGCTCAAGGACATAATCGCCGTTGGGAACGCCGTTGTTGTCGGGGTCGTAGATCGCCGCAAGGTCCATGTACACGTGCGGAAGGAAGTTCCCGTTCGAATCCAGAATCCCGTGCGGCTGCGTGAAGTCCGCGTGCCCGCCCGGCGCCATCGTGCTTGCAGTGAACAGGAAGTAGATCGTGTCGCCTTCTGGGTCGGTGGCCTCGGTCAGCGCGAGCATCTGGTCGTACGTGATCGAGATCGTGGGCACTTGCCCGTCATACACCGCAGCCTCCGAGTGCCGCGGCCACTCCGAATCGAGCCCATTTGGGAACCACGCATCCGGAAACCCAGGCGCGATCGGCGCTGCATTCAAAAACGTCCGCTGTTCCAGCGCCTCAAGCGCGGTGGCGGTCGACGCACGGCCCGAACGTTGACGCAGCTTCTGCGAGAACAGCGACATGTGACTCTCCCGGTTGTTGTGCGATCGGCGTCCGCCCTGCAGGTGCCGATTCTGGCGCTCGGTGTGGCTGCGGCGACTCTTGGCACCGCGATCCCGGCTCTGTGGATAGGCAACTTACCTTGGATGCGTCCACCCCGTCAACGAACTTCGGGCCAAAGGGCACTTTCAGGTAAGGAAGATTCCGCGATGCACGTTCTGCGTGAAAACCTATTCATTGACGTGGGTTTTCCAGGTACATGCGACGGGTGTGCAAGGACGCACATCCACGAGTGCCCGGGCAGGGACGCGCCGGGCACAAGCGGGTGATCATGGGAATGTTTCGGGAGTAGCCCAAGTGTTTCGGGAGTAGAGAGTCCGATTCATCTCCCTCCTTTAGGGCCGCGCGGTTGGAACAGCCGGTCGGCCCGTTCGGCGGTGCAGGACGCGACC
>JAESFU010000510.1_pt1 | contig 19410 bp, 15 predicted proteins | sample 9269461 | NCBI WGS metagenome assembly JAESFU01 (sample SAMN14502556, study PRJNA617107) | algae metagenome | isolation source: Stenomitos rutilans HA7619-LM2 and co-occurring heterotrophs from cave walls | place: USA: Waikapalae cave, Hawaii | collected 2009-07-28
CATCGCCTCTGCTTCGGCCGATTTTCCTGCCTGCATGAGCACATGGCCCAGCCTGGCCTGCGTGCCCAGCGTGTTCACATGCTCGGGGCCGATGGTGCGCTGCTGCACATCGAGAATGTCCTTGAGCACCGACGCGGCTTCATCTGCCTGCACGCCACCTCCGCCGCCCCAACGCACGAGGACGTTCGTGAGCGCGAACCTGCATCCTGTCGTGTACGGGTGCTCCTCTCCGCGAACACGCCGGAAACCCTCGATCGCCTCGCGATACTTCGCCGCAGACTCTTCGTATGAGCCCATCTCCATCAGGAGGCCGCCCATGTTCGCAGCCCACACGAGGACATCCGGGTCATCCGTGCCGAACACGCGTTTGCCCGTTTCGTATGCCTCGCGCCAGTAACGTTCTGCCTCCTTGATGTTGCCTTGAGCGATCATCACATAGCCGTACGAGTTGGCTGAGATCAGCGTGTTGCGGGCCTCGTTGCCGATTGTTCGCCGATTCCCATCGAGCGTTTCCTTCAGGATGGGCTCTGCTTCTGAGAACTTCTTCTGTGCACGGAGGTAGTTTCCCAGGTTCGACATCACGCTCAACGTATTGGAGTGATCAATTCCATTGACGCGTTTGCCTCTTTCCATCGCTTCGCGAGCGATGAGCACGGCCTCGTCCGCTTGTCCTGCGTTGAACAGGAGGTCCGCGTGGAGCGTGCGGGCCTGGATGGAGTTTTCGTGGTCCTTGCCGTGGATGCGTTCAAACGTGTCTGCAGCGTTGATCGCCAGCGGGAGCGACCGTGCCTCCAGCCCCAGCTTCCGATACACCATCGCGAGCGAGTAATTGAGTGTCGCCCTCACCGATGGCTGATCCTTGAACTTGCTCTCGATCTCCTTGATCGATGGCGTCAGGATCGTGCGGTCGATCATCACCGCTGCAGTGTCTGTCGCGTTGATCTCCGCAAGCTCGCGCGAGAATGCCTTGGCCCGAAGCGTCCGATCCGTCTCTGGCACCTTCAGCCCTTCAAACGCATTGCCCAGGCGCGCACGCAGATCGGCCCAGAGCTGTTCCCCAGCGAAAGTCGCATCGATCTGCCGGAGCATCTCGCCTTGGAAGTCCGAGACCTGCTGAAGTTCTTCCGCACGCTCTTTGGTTTCCTTGCGGGCGATCTCCGCTGCATCGCGTTCGCGCACCGCTACGCGGGCCTGCCATGCAAACGCAATAACCCCGACGACGAGCGAGAGTACGACCGCGGCGATCGCCGCCATCGGCCCTTTGTGCCGCCTCACAAACTTGCTCAGCCGGTACACGTTACCCGGCGGCGCAGCGATGACTGCCTCGTGCTTGAGATACCGCTGAATGTCCGCTTCAAGGCTGCTCGGCGATTCGTAGCGGCGATTCCGCTCCTTCTCGAGCGCCTTCATCACCACCCAGTCAAGCTCGCCGCGCACCATCGCGCCGAGCTTTGCAGGCTGTGTCTTGCGGCTTGCAGCGACGGTCGCGATCGCCCCTGCACTCTGGCTCAGCCGCGTGCTGGGCCTTGGCGGCTCCACCTCGCGGATGATCCGCTGAATCTCCGCATATGCAGCTTGGCGGAGTTCCTTTCCACTGAAGGGCGTGGAACCGGTCAGGAGTTCGTACAGCAGCACGCCCAGCGAGTACACGTCCGTCCGCGTGTCGATGTCCAGGCTTCCTTGTGCCTGCTCGGGGCTCATGTACTGCGGCGTGCCGATGAGCTGCGCGTGTTCCGTGAACAGTGTCTTATCCGTCAGGCGCGAGGCCGTTGCCTTGGCGATGCCAAAGTCGATGACGTGCGAGTGCGGCCTTCCCCCCTGCGTCGTCACAAGGATGTTGGTTGGCTTGATGTCGCGATGGATGACGCCCTTGGTGTGCGCGTGCTGTACTGCAGAACACACCTGGGAGAAGAGTTCCAGTCGTTCCGGGATGCTCAGGCTGTGCTTGTCGCAGAACGCGACGATCGGCTCACCCTGGACAAGCTCCATCACGAAAAATGGACGCCCAGACTCGGTCGCCCCTGCATCGAGCACCTTGGCGATGTTTGGATGCGACATCATCGCCAGCGCCTGGCGTTCCTGCTCAAACCGCGCCACCACCTGGCGTGTATCCATTCCCAGCTTGATGATCTTGAGCGCGACCTTGCGGCGGATCGGTTGTTCCTGCTCCGCAAGGAATACCGAGCCAAATCCGCCCTCGCCGATCAGTTCCACCAGCGTGTAAAGCCCGATCTTCGCTCCCGGGCGTTCGTATATGGATGCACGGTGCGGACTGCCATGCGCAATTCCAGGCTCCGGCGTCATCACGTTGTCCGCTGGTCCTGAGAGAAATCGCCCCGCGCGGCCGAGCGATGCAAGCAGCGACTCTACTTCCGCGCGCAGTGATGCATCACTTCCGCATTCGTGGTCGAGCAATGCAGCGACCTCGACGGGGTCTGCTTCCACCGCCAATTGCAGGATGTCCTGGATTCTTTCCGCACGGTCCTGGTTATTCGCCGTCAAGCTTGACCTCTCCCGAAGACTCCATGGTTCGATGCAGCCACGCCCGTGCATACAGCCAGAGGCGGTCGACCGTCCGGTCTGAAACACCCATCGCCTGTGCAGTCTGGTCGATGCTCAGCCCTGCAAAGAATCGGAGGCGAACAACCTCCGCCGCGCGCGGCGAATCTGCTTCGAGACCTTGCAACGCTGCATCAAAGCTCAAAATGACCTCAGGTTGCCGCACCGCAAGAACGGGCAGGTCCTCAAAGTCCGTGCCGTGCACAGCAGCACGGCCCTGAGGTCCGCCGCGCTTGAGCCGCACGCGCCCCTTGGCATGGTCGATCAGGATCTGACGCATCGCCTGCGCAGCAGCACCGTAAAAGTGTGCCCGGTTCGCCCACGGCACATCTCGCGGGCCGACCAGCTTCATGTACGCTTCGTGAACCAGCGCGGTCGCGCTCAGCGTGTGGTCCGGGCGTTCTCCAGCCATCTGAAGCTGCGCGGACTTGCGAAGCTGTTCATAGACCAGCGGGAGCAACTCCATCGCCGCGTCCGGATTGTCCGCAGTCAGTATGCGTGTGACAGCGTCGTCGTGCATGGTGGGGAATTGTACGCGAAGATGCCAGAAGGCACGTCATTTTCAGGTCGCAACTGCATGAGATGATGAAGACGCGGCTGTCGCCCGTGCGCGACTCCGTATCGCAACGCAGGTGTTCTTGTTTACGAATTCGAAACGGCTTGTGCCTGGGTGGTTGTTCGACCTGTGGTCCTCGCTATACTGCCCGCGTCATCGGTGCCTGCGTCCGGATTCAACAACCGGCTCCGCGGGTGAAAAGGGAAGTGTGGTAAGGGAGCCCGCAAGGGTTCACCGATTCCACCGCGGACGCGCCGCCGTAAGGGGTGTTCCGCCGATCCCCGCTGGTGTGGTTTGCTCTGGCACGTGCAGAGCGGCCCGCATCGCGTGTGTGCCACTGCTCAACTACCGCTATCTCGCGGTGGAAAAGAGCGGGAAGGCCGGATCGGCGATTGACCTCGAGCCGGAAGACCTGCCGACGATGCCGGCCTTGCTGCGTTGCAGCGGGAATCTCCGGCGCATGGTCGCTCTCGCGAGCTGCCCGGCCGATCTTCGGATCGGGGACAGCATGGAGCGCCGGCAGAATCTGCCGCGCGCTCCCCGCGGCACGCTTCTCCCGGCAATCGTCTCCAGACTTCTCGCGACCGGCCATATTCGTTTTGGTCCGGGAGCCACGCCGCGCGATCGGCGTGCTGTTGTCTCGCTTATAGGAGCGGACAAGAGAGGTTCGAGATGTTTCCAGTTTCCATGTTCCGCAGCGTTGGTTTTCGGGCTATCGCGGGGGCGGTGATTGCCGCGATCTGCACGGGCTCCGCACAGGCGCAGAGCTTCAGCGACATCCAGTACTGGGTTGGCAGCGGTTCCAACCAGGCTGCATTTATCGTCGATTGGAACGACGGCAAGGACGCGCAGTCGCTGATGTGGGGCTTCCGCTGGGATGGCACCGCGACCGGCGAGGACATGCTCCACGCGATCGTGACTGCAGATACGCGGCTGTTCGCGCACGTGAGTACGCCCTTTGGCGGTGGACTCGGCACGGCGCTCTACGGAATGGGCTACGACCTTGACAACGACGCGAACTTCGGTGTGTCGCCGTCGCTCACGTTCGATGCAGGCGGGTACTCCGTTGGCGGCTCGTTTGATGGTCGCACGCCGACGGACGCGAGCGATCACTGGCAGGAAGGGTGGATGTCGGACGGGTACTGGAGCTACTGGCTCGGCGGGAGTGGGGCATCGCCCGTGTGGGGCTTCAGCGGCGTGGGAATGTCGACCAGGACGCTGGTGAACGGCTCCTGGGATGGATGGAGCTATGCACCGGGGTTCAACGGTGAGGAACCGTCACTTCCCGTGCCCGCGACTGTCCCGACGCCCGGGGCTCTGACGCTCCTTGGCATGGGTGGCCTCTTTGCAATGCGTCGGCGCGTGCGTGGCTGCGTCAAGCCCATCGCGGCGGTTGCAGGCATCGCGTGCGCCAGCGCGACTGCATCTGCACAGTACCAGTACAACCCCAACGACTTTGCGGTCGAGGTTGTCAGCTCGACCGGGCTTGCCGCGACAAGCCTCTATAACGATCCTGCTGCAGTTCTTGGTCGCCCGACGCTCAAGTTCAACAACGGCTCGATCGCAAACCCCGATTTTCGTCGTACGAAGATCATCGAGCCTGCATACAGCACCGGGCTTGCCAACGAGCGGCTCATCACGACCTTCAACGCAGGTCAGTCCGTGACCGTTCGCATGGGCCGCACGGTCTACGACGATCCCAACAATCCTTACGGCATCGATCTCAACGTCTTCGGCAATGCATTCTTCGCGGTGAGCAGCGGGGGATTCGTTTCCGACGCGACGAACCTGAACACCGCCAACATCGGCGGTGGCATCTTCGCGGAGAATGTCCGCGTCTCGGTGAGCCCCGACAACATCAACTGGTACAGCTACACGAAGACCGGTGATGGCTTCTATCCGACCAACTCGTACCGCTGGGATGCAGTGGCGGCTGCCTGGACGAACGACGAGCTTGATCCGACCAAGCCGGTTAACCCTGCGTTGACCGCGGCCAGCTTTGCAGGCACTGCTGCAAACGCGCTGGCGCTGTACAACGGGTCCGCAGGTGGTGCAGGGTTCGATCTTGGAGAGTCGGGCTTCTCGTTCATCAACTACGTCCGGTTCGACGGGTTAAGCGGCTTCTCGGGTGGTGAAATCGACGCGGTTGCGGCAGTGAACGCGATCCCCTCGCCGGGCGCGATCTCGCTCCTTGGCGTCTGCCTCCTTGCAAATCGCCGTCGTCGCCATTGATTGATCCAGTTTCGCGGATCAGCCGTTGATCGCGGCTGCTCCGTATTTCTTGAGAAGGAGACCGCATGGATGCACAGACGCAGAGCAGGGTCAGACTCACACTGCACGCGATCGAGCGGCACAGCCTGCTCCTGATCGAAGCAGTTGATGCATCGATGGTCGAACTCACGCCCGAGTGCGTGCGGTGGGGCGCGGTGAGTGATCCCAGGCGTTGGCTCTCTCCGACGCTTTGCACGTTTGATCAACGCCACGATTCGATCCGCAGGCAGGTGCTCGATCTTGCTGCACGCTACGCAGCAGTTGCGGACGACATCGAGCGTTTCATCTCTGCAGGTGCTGCAGGGCACGATTGCGATGCGAAAGCCACGCTTCGTGAGGACTTCGTGTCGATCGCGCGTGAACTGACCTTGGCCCTGCAGCAGTGGGTGGGTGAGCGGCACGCTGCGGGCGAGCCTGCCGTCGCTGCGTCGTCGATCTTTCCCCAGTATGTGCCGCGCGCTGTTCCCAATGCAGCTCGCGATGATCGCCATGAATGGCCTGCAGTCATTCCGGGAGGTAAGTCATGAAGCGATTCCTTGGATGCGTGTTGTCTGCAGTCATCGCAAACGCTGCTCTTGCGCAGCCCGCGCCTTCGCAGGTCGAGTGGGCTTCACTCGGCGGAGATGAAGCACGCACTGCGACACGGCGGACTGCAATCAGTCCATGGTCATCCCCACGCTGGCTCCTTCACCTGACGCAGACGGGTGAGGCGATCCGGTTCGTCGGACCTGCAAGCGTCGCGGCGACGGTGACGCCCGTGCCACGACTCTTCACTGCAGGGACCGTGTCGAATCAGACTCGCGCGATCGCGGTGAATGCAGAGACCGGTCAGATCGCGTGGATGACACCGATCCCCGATTTGATTTACGACTCGTGGTCGTCCCCCGCGATCGATCTTGAGACTGGCGTTGTCTTGTATGCAGCGGGGGCATCGTTGATCGCCCTTCGCATGAGCGACGGAGTTGAAGCCTGGCGAACAGAGATCGGTGGCGCTCCAGTGAATGTCAGCCCATTGGTGACGCGCGATCTTGGCCTCCAAAACCGCGCATTCGTCACCGACTATGGCGGCTTCGGCGGGCCAAGCTGGCTTTACTGCATCAACGTGTCGCCGCGAAATGGCACCATCAATCCGTTCGATCCCGGCGAGATCGTGTGGTCTGCATGGATCGGTTCTTCAACGGGCGGCACGCCTGCCTATCTCGACGGCGTTGTCTACGTGTGCAGCACGGGTCTTGAAGGAGCAGGATTTGGCGAGATCCGCGCGTTTGACGCCCGAAGCACGACCGAGCCCGAGCCGATGTGGATATTCACTAACCCGATTATGGAAGGCTTCTTCGGCGGCTTGACGATCCGCGAAACGCAGGGCGGTCCGTTCTTGTACGCAGCGACATACGCGTTCTACGGCGAGACCGATTCTGCGAACCTGGTGAAGGTTGAGGCAAGTACCGGCGAACTTGCCTGGTCAGTCCCCTGCAATCGCACGGATTCCATCCCTGTCGTTCTCGATGATGGCAGGATCGTGCTTTCCACCGGAATTCAAGGCTTCGGTTCCGTGCCGATGGTCCAGATGTTTGCAGATCAGGGATCCAGCGCTTCGCAGCTCTGGAATACTGCATTCTCCACCTGGAACGATCTCAACAACGATGGCATTCTCAACATCGGCGAGTTTCTCGTCGTGGGCGGATGGACAACGCACCCCGTCGTGACGCAGGCTCGCGTCCCAGGTTCCGCGCCGCATCTGCTCGTCGGTGCGATCCCGACCGATGACGAGTTCTTTGGCGCGTACACACGGCTGCTTGAAATTGATCTTTCAAAGGCGCCTGCAGATCCAGGTTTCATCGTGCAGCAGACCACGTCTGCGGGCTCATCGCCAGCGATGATCGGCGCGGGTGTCTACTCCCTCGGCACCGGCGGCCTCGCTGCACTTGGCCCGCCGCCGCCGCGACCTGATGTCAACGGAGATGGCAGGGTCGACATCGACGATCTCTACGCATGGACACAAGGTGCAGGCTCGCGTGATATCGATCGCAACGGCGTCATAAATCAGGCAGATCAGGATTTTCTGATCTACGAGCTCCGCCGCAACGAGATTCGCGAGATGTCTGCACGACGCAGGTGAACTCATGCACGCACGTCAAATATCGCGGCCGTTGAAACGTGCATTCTCGCTCATCGAGCTGCTCGTTGTGATCGCCATCATCACGCTTCTCCTGGGCATGCTCCTCCCATCGCTCGCAGGTGCACGCGAAGCAGCCCGTACTGTCAAGTGTTCTTCCAACCAGCGCCAGCTCATCACTGCATGGACGCTCTACGCGAGCGACTTCAAGGACCGTGCGATGCCGCTCGCCTACTGGTCAACCAAAGACATCGGCTCAGGTCCGCAGGTCTTCTGGTGGGGCACGCACGGAACGACGTCAACGCCGCCCGAGTACGACAAGGGATTCATCGCACCATACCTGAGTTCAAAGCTCTACAACGGGTCAGTCTTTGAGTGCCCCACGCAGCCGTGGGGGAGTTATCGCCCGCAGGGTCCGTCCAAGACGATCACCAGTACGTACGGCTACAACGGTTACTACCTCAGCCCTGCAAAGACACCGGGCTGGGCATACTCGATTGAGCATCGCCCCTGGCGCCGGATCGCGGAGATCCATCAACCCACAAAGCTCATGGTGTTCGCAGACACGCTCCTCCCGAGCACCGGAACATCACTCCCCACCAACAACGCGCTCCTTGATCCACCTCTGCTGTTTTCAAGAAGCGGCGGCGGCGCATGGAGCATCAACGAAAGCCCGACCACTGCATTTCGCCACGGCCGCGGCATGAGATCATCGAGCCTCGGCAGCACTGTCACCGCGCTCGCAGACGGCCACGTCGAACCAATCCGAGCAGATGCATCGTGGCTGACGCACCCGTTACAAGGCGTGGGATCAGTAGACGGAGCAACTGCGAACGGTCCGCGATATGTGCCAGACTGGACGAAGTGGAAGTGGCCGTGATTTGGTGATTGACGTGCAGTGCGTCACCCTTCGTGTCGCCAGCCAATCTTCATTGAATCAACTGCATCGATCACTCATCGCCCGCAAACAAGCTGCATGGCGGGTGATGCCAAACGACCGCCACACAAAAAAAAGCTCGCACTCTGTGCACGATCAGGTGCAAGGTAGTGCGACATCGCGCGACGAACCACCGCACCGACTGGCGGTCATCGGTGGCGGCAAACGCTTGCAGATTGCAGAGTTAGGCACCGCTGCGCGACATGACGCGGCGGACTACGAAAATGCCCCCCGAAGGACTCGAACCTTCGACCCGCTGATTAAGAGTCAGCTGCTCTACCAACTGAGCTAGGAGGGCGGTGTCCGATCGGAATTTGATCGGGCGATGTCGTTCCACGCCGGGGTTATCCGGGCGGAACGAGGGATGATAGACGGTGCTCGGGGGGAGTCCAGCGGGGGAACTGTGCAGACGTCAGACTGCAGGGAGCGGGCAGGAGGCTGCAGACTGCAGGAAACCAGGGCCGCGAGTGCGATGCAGAGTAATGGAGTCTGCACGAGATCTCCTGCGTAGATCGGTTGTTCGCCCGCGCCGGATGGCGTGAGTTGTGGTAAACTGGGTGCAGCTTTTCGGACCTTTGTCCTGGTCGGTCGGGGGAGACCTTGGCAGACACTGCAGCTGGCAAAGGCCGGGAAGCCTGGTGGTGGAGTAGGGTTCGGATAGGGGTCAGGCGGGGTTTGACCCCGCGTACCCGGACGAATACCCTCTGGGTCCTTGAAATGGGCCTTGGTGCCGTTGGCCAGGGTCTATCGAATCGCTTCTTTGGCGGCCTGTTTTCGCCGCGTGGAGTTCGCTGGATATGCAACCTGCATTTCGTCAGAGCTATGGCCGCACCCGTCGTCGTCGTTCGCACCACGCGCTGGCGGGTACGACCCAGACCCTTTGCCCCCTGAGTGGCATGCCTAAGGCTCACCACCGGGTGTGCAAGGAGTCGGGGTACGTCCGTGCAGGCCTTCGGATTAAGGTTCCGAAGCTCGGCATCGGCGTCGGCAACGACTAATTCGACTCTATCGCCTGCGTGTGTCGGCGAGTGTGCGGAACGGTGAAGGCCCTTCGCGGGTCGTCATATGCCGCGTTGTAAGACCGGGCATCTGGTTCCAATCGCGAGTGAATCCCGGACGTGAGCGGGCGGTGTCCGGCCCGTGACCAAGCGTCTGGCGAGGGCCCATCGCGGGGCCGCGGGAAACTGCTCATGCGCCTGGCAGTCGATGTGATGGGTGGCGACAACGCTCCCGAGGCGATCCTCAAAGGCTGTATTGAGGCGATCGATCTTCTTGGAAACGATGACGAGCTTGTGCTCATCGGCGATGTCCCGCTGATCAAGGAAATGCTCTCTGAACGCGGCGTGAGCGATCCTCGCCTCGTCTATGAGCACACCACCGAAGTCATCGAGATGGACGCTTCACCCACCGTCGCGGTGAAGACCAAGAAGGATTCGTCCATCGTCCGCATGGCCTTGCTGGGTTCTGAAAAGCACCCAAATCGCTGTGATGCAGTGCTCTCTGCAGGTAACACCGGTGCCTGCGTCGCTGCGGCGATGATGCACATGCGTCGCCTGCCGCACGTCCATCGCCCCGGCATTGCGGTCACGATCCCCTCATTCCACGGACCTGTCGTCCTGATCGACGCGGGCGCGAACCCCGAGCCGCGTGCATCGCACCTCTGGCAGTACGCGCTCATGGGTGAGACGTACGCCAAGAAGGTCCTGGGCATCTCAAACCCGCGCATCGCGCAGATGAACATCGGGTCTGAAGAAGCCAAGGGCACGGGCCTGACCAAGGAAACGCGCGAGCTGATCAAGTCGACGCCCGGCGCGAACTACGTCGGGTACATCGAGGGCCGTGAGTTCTTCGAAGACTGCGCGGACGTCGTCGTCACCGACGGCTTTACCGGCAACACGCTCCTGAAGATGGCAGAGGGCATGGCGTCGAGCCTCATGCGTGCACTCGCACGCGAGATCGCGCTCTTTGACCCCAACCTCCTCCTTCAGTTCGAGCCGATCATGAAGCAGCTCTACAAGAAGCACGACTACCACGAGTACGGTGGTGCGCCGCTTCTTGGCGTCAACGGCGTGTGCCTCATCGCGCACGGCTCGAGCCAGGCCAAGACGATCCGCTCTGCAGTCCGTGCTTGCCAGGAATTCGTCCGTTCGGGCGTGAATGCAGCGATCGTTGAGCGTCTTGCACCCCTGGGTGCACGCGAAGAGGCATGATGTACGTACCCTTTGGGGTATGAGCAGCGGGGGAGTAATTCAGTCTCGCCGATTCCGGCGCGACGGGGTGTGAGAAGGAGAGTCAGCGGCATGAGTCCAGGCGCGGCCGGCGGATCCACGAACACTCGAACCGCGGGCGCGGCAGGGCTGCAGAACGCTCGGCGCATCGGCGTTCGCATCGCCGGTGCAGGATCATGCGTCCCCAAAACCCTGCTGGCCAACGTCGATCTTGAGAAGATCATGGAGACCAGCGACGAGTGGATCACCCAGCGCACGGGGATCAGGTCGCGGCATGTCTCCAAGCCCGAGCTTGGCGAAACCACTGCACACTTCGCCCTTGAATCCTCCAAGCTGGCGATCAAGGAAGCAGGGGTTGATCCCAAGGATGTCGACCTCATCATCGTCGCGACGATGACGCAAGATTCGCCCGCGCCCACCGTCGCCTGCGTGGTCTCGAATGCCCTTGGAACGAGCAACGCAGGCGCGATCGACCTGAACGCAGCCTGCTCTGGATTTGTCTACGGCATGAATGTCGGCCATGACCTGATCCGCGGCGGTGCGTATCGCAACGTCCTGGTCATCGGTGCGGACCGCATCACCCAGCACCTGGAATTCTCGACGTTCGGCCGTTCGACGAGCGTGCTCTTTGGCGATGGCGCGGGTGCGGTGCTCCTCCGCGCGACCGACGACACGACCAAGGGCCTGATCGCCCAAACGATGCACTCTGATGGCGGCGGCTCGAAGTACCTCTACATCCCCCGCACCAAGGCAGACTTCCCGACGCCCGAGGAAGTCGACGATCGCAAGATCGGCCTGGTGCAGATGAACGGCGCTGCAGTCTTCAAGTTTGCAGTGGGCACGTTCTCCAAGCTCATCGAGCAGACGCTCGAAAAAGCAGGCGTCGATGCATCGGAAGTCGATCACTACGTCTGCCACCAGTCCAACGCTCGCATCCTCGAAGCTGCTCGCGAGCGTTTCGGCCTTCCTGCAGAGAAGCTCCACGTGAACATCGACCGCTTCGGCAATACGGTCGCTGCATCGGTGCCGCTGGTGTTCGATGAGATCCGCAAGGAAGGCCGCGTGAAGGAAGGCCAGAAGGTCATGTTCCTGGCCTTCGGTGCAGGGCTGACCTGGGGTTCAAGCCTCTGGCAGCTTTGAGCCACCTGCAGCGATTTCCAAGAGATGTGAATCCCGGGCACTGGTCGCTGCATCCAAGTGATTGACGGATGCGGGCTGTTCTCGTTATTCGCGTGATCCCCGCTGCGTCGTGTTTGAAATCTGCACGCTTCAGTCCTCGCGAGGTGTGCCCCGCAGATGCCAAGGCCTGCAGACGTGCAAGGAGATTGACCATGGTGACGCCCGAAGTCCTCAAGCGTTCCTTTGACGCAGGTCTTTCCTATGACGCGTACGTGGCGACGGGGTCGCCCGATCAGCAGGGCAATTGGAAGCGGTCACAAGATCGCATGCCTTCACTCACCGATTCGCAGCGGTCGCTCCTGGGCTCGTTCACGAGGCAGATGAACATCCTCGTGATCTCAGGAACGTGGTGCGGTGACTGCGTTCAGCAGTGCCCGATGTTCCCTGCGTTCGCATCTGCTGCAGGCGGCAAGATCAATCTCAAGTTCGTCGATCGCGACAAGCACATCGATCTTGCGGAGCAGGTCAAAATCTGCGGCGGACATCGCGTGCCAACGGTGCTCTTTCTCAACGAAGACTTTGATTTCGTCTCGGTGCTTGGCGATCGCACGCTCACGCGCTACCGCGTGATGGCGGCCAAGTCGCTCGGCGCATCATGCCCGCTGCCTGGCGCGCCGGTGCCTGCGGATGAACTCGCAGCGACGCAGCAGGACTGGCTCAACGAATTTGAACGCGTCCAGCTCATTCTCCGGTTGAGCGCGAAGCTCCGGCAGAAGCATGGGGATTGAGGAAGCAGCGAGCTGCTAGCCGCTGGCACGACCGACTGAGCTGGCCTGTGATAAGTGGGCCGAGAATCGGCGTAATTCGCCAACGCTTCACCTAATCGAACTACATGTGCAATTTACTTGGTGTAGAAGCGGAGCGTGGGCTGGATTTCGCCTGTAATCGGCTTGCCCTCTGCCTGCACCGCGACCTGCGTCCCTGCAACCGCAAGGTCGTACTTGATCATCGCAAACGACACCGGCGTCTGGCCCAGCATCGGGCTGAGTGCAGAGCTCGTGATCGCGCCGATCGCGGGCGTGCCGTCTGCTGCGTTTGCCTGCTGCACGTGCGAGCCGGTTTCGGGCTGGCGCGGCGAGGTCGATGGATTGGCGCCAGGAGCAGGGAGCGGGATGTCGCGCGTCAGCTTGATCCCCATCAGCTTCTGCTTGGGATGTCCGCGTGCGTGCATCCTCGCGACGATCTCCTGCCCGAGATAGCACCCCTTGGTCAGGCTCACGCGATCTTCAAAGACGCCGGTCTCTGCAGGGAGCGAATCAGGCCCGAAATCAAGGTTGTAGAGCGGCGTACCTGCTTCGATCCTTGCGATGTTGAACGCGTGCCAGCCACCGGGGCGGACACGAGCTGCTGCACGTTCTGCGCCGGGCGTGTGGGCGGTCTGTGCAGCATTCCCTGCAGAAGCAGCTTCCGCAGCGAGCCAGCCGCCGCGATCCAGGATCGCGTTGTAGAGCGAGCGTGCAGCGTCCGTCGGTGCCATCAGCTCGAGGCCGATCTCGCCTGCCGAATCTTCGCGAGCGACCACGACGGGAACGCCGCCGATGTTCGCGAGCGTGCAGGAGCCCTGCGGGAGCGATTCGACTAGAGCGCGGTGCGAGGGATCATCGATGATCGATGCAAGAACCGATGAAGCTGCAGGTCCGTGGAGCGCAAGCCTGTGAACTGCAGCGGAGATGTCGCGGATACCCACATCGTCTGCAACGATGTAGCCCGACAGCCCATCAACCGCACGCCCGACTGCATGGATGTCAACGTCCAGGAGTATGCGGTCATCAAAGGCCCACACACGCATATCCGCGTCGATGCGGCCTTTGCGGTTCAGCCAGAACGAGCGACGTGCAGAGCCGGGCGTGAGCGTCTTGAGTTCCTGCGTGATCATCCGGTTTAGGTAGCTGACCCGGTCAGGCCCCGTCACTTCAATCACGCCGCGCTGCGGCTGATCGAGAAGGATCGACGTCCTGCGGAGCGCTGCATACTCAAGCTCGATGGGCCCATAGCACAGCGGAATCTCGATGCCCGCGCTGGAATCAGAAGCACCGTACGGCGCTGCATGAACGCCGCGTGCTGCGTGGTCAGGAAGAATCGGAGACGGTGCAGTCATTGCAGGAGAATCGTAGTTCCAACGGACGCCAAAGGCATTTCAAGAGAACACAAAGACGCTGAGAACGCAGAGATACACAGAGTGGAAATCTAAGGACTGGTAAATACGGGATTGAGCCCTGGAAGCGAGCAAGGTCACAAGGTCAACAACCTCGCCATCTTCTCCCCCGCGTCTTCTGATTCTCTGCTCGCTCCGAGTCCTCTGCCTTCAAACCTCTTCTCTTTACTCTGTGTTCTCTTCTACTTCTTCACAGGCCTCGCAGGCCCGTCCTGCTTCTTCATAATGAACAGGTAGTTGAAGCCGCGAAGGAAGAAGTTCTGCTCCTCCGCAGCCTTGTGCCAGTTGCCTTTCTGGAGCTTCTGATTGTGACGCACGACGCTGATGATGTCGATGGGCGTGAAGTGCTCACGCATCATCGCAAAGAGCTCAAAGCCGATCGGCATGAAGATGCCCGACACGGTTCCCTCTGCAGGGCCGCTCTGCGATCGCTGCGAAGAAGCAGCGGGTGCACGCTTGCGCCACGAATCGCTCACGTACAGCGCCATGTACCGCCGGTCCTTCAGCACACGGTGGATCTCAGAGATCACCCTGGCCATCGCCTCGTAGTACGCACGTCCACCATCGTCGCCCGCTGCATCGAGCTTGCCGATACAGGCAGGGTCGTCGGAGTAATCCACGTGCGTTGAGTACGGTGGATCGATGAACACAAAATCCGCCTTGGCGTCTTCGAGCGGGATCTTTCGAGCGTCCGCGCGGAAGATGTCGGGGCGTGATGGGCTCAGGTCGTAGCCAAGGCCGCGACGTTCAAGATCGCGTGCAACGTCGATCGTCGTGCCGCTGCCGCACATGGGGTCCACGATCAGATCGTTCGGCCGCGTGTATCGCTGGAGAAGCTGCCAGATGACCCACGACGGCGTCGCGCCGACGTAGTTCTTGTCGCCCTGCATCTTCGATGTGGCGGATTCGTAATGTTGGCTGGGATACTCCCACAGCGTCGTGGTCTGGATGCGGAGCGTGGGCTTTGGGTTCGCGCCGTGCGAACGTCCGCCGCGAGCAGGGCCGCGATCATCGTGGCCCTCGGCACCTGCAGGTGCGCCGCCCTTGAACGGTCCCTTGCCGGTACCGCGTCCTGGTCCCCTGCTCGGGCCTTTGTCGCCGTGATTGTGAGAGTGTGGTTTCACAGGTCGCCGTGCTGCTTGTCTTGTTATGCAAACGTGATTCAGGCAGATCGCAATGCTTCGAGAACTTTGCGTTTCGCTTCCGCGAGCGGGAGCGGGATGCGTGCACCTGCAGCACGGATGTGGCCGCCCCCATCAAACCGCCGTGCAAGCTGGTTCACGTCCACGCCGTCGGGCGTTTCCTTGCTCCGGAAGCTGACCTTGGTGATCGCCTTGCCGTTCTCATCAGGATCAGACTCGGTGAACATCGCAACGACGCGCACGGATTCGATCGTCTGCGCGTAATCCGCAAAGCCACCTGCATCGCCCTGCTCTGCCCGCGTTTCGGTGAAATCCGCCCGCGTCACTGCAAGGAATGCAAACCGTCCGTTGTCGTGAAGTTCCATCCCTGCAAGTGCGCGGCCCAGGAGCCGCACGCGTGCCTCGCGGTTGGTCTGCTCGACGAGCCGGTAGAGCTCCGCAGCATTGACACCTGCATCAAGGAGATCCGCAGCGGTGCGGAAGACTGCAGGGGTTGTGTTGCTATGGCGGAACCAGCCCGTGTCGGTCGCCATGCCAAGGTAGCACATCTGCGCGACTTCCTTGGGGAGCTTGGAGACCGAAGGAAGGTTGAGAAGGATCCTGCAGAACTCCGCAGCGATCTGGCATGCAGCGGCCGCGTTCATGTCGATGAAGCGACGCGAAGCAGTTTCCGGATCGCCGTGGCGATGATGATCGATGAGCACTGCACGGTCTGCACGCGGCGCGAGCCACTCCTTGACCTGTTCAAGCTGGTTCCACGAGCCGGTATCGGCGATGACGATCGCGTCGGGTTCGCCTGCAGGATGAGAGCGGCCCTGAAAGCACTGGATGGGCGAGTCGCCGACGATTGCATCCGCAAATGTCGGCATCGGACCGAAGTACCAGACTTCCGTGGAAGGCTGTTCGCCGGGCTGCGAAGCACGGAGCAGGTTCAGGGTCCGCGCGATCGCGAGCGTCGAGCCCATCGCGTCGCCATCGGGCTTGACGTGCGTAAGCACGACGACCCTGCGGCGCGTCCGGAGCCAGGAAGCCATCGATTCAAGCGTTGTATTGGTGGACCAGGTTTCAGTTGGCATGAGCAGGCGTGGTGCAGGGGACGTGCGGAGAAGGGCGAGACAGAGCGTAGGCGACGGTGGGCGGGAACTGTCCGGTGAACCCGCGGTGAATTACAAGGCGAATGACACGGAAACGGTCCGGTGTGCGGCCTCAAAGTGCATCAGTTCGATGGACCGTTCAACGTCGCGATGGATCTGCGCGACGAGCACTGCAAACCCTGCAAAGCGAAGGTCCTCGCGGATCCAGTGCTCGAAGGTGACCGAGGTTTGCCAGCCGTACTCGCTGGGGAGCTTTGCAGGCGTCGCATCAGGATTCGCTGCAAAGACCTCGATTCGTCGTTCGATGCCGTTGAAAGTCGGGCGATTGCCAACGTTGATTGCCGCGATGTGCGGGGTGCCATCGGGCCCGCTGATCCACCCCGTGTAAACGCCATCTACAGGGAGGAGCTGCGAGATCGCGAGGTTTGCAGTGGGGAAGCCGATCGTCCTGCCGCGCTGGTCGCCCTGCACGACAGTCGCGCCCACGGTGTACGGGCGGCCAAGGACTGCCTGTGCATCGCGAACCCTGCCTTGTGCAACAAGCCAGCGTGCAGCGGAAGATGATGCACGGATGATGTGCTGGTTGTCGAGCGCGACCTGGACGCCCGGCGCCTTGGCGACGCGAAAACCCCGCGTGCGGCCAAGGTCGGCGAGTGTCTGGAGATTCCCTGCACGTCCTTTTCCGAAATGGAAATCTTCGCCTTCAACGATGAGCCCTGGTGCAAAGGGCATCAGGATCTGGTTGACGAAAGCCTCGGGAGTGAGGCCCAGAAGGTCTTTGCCCGGCGCAAGCTGATGGACTTCGCTCGCACCTGCGTCGATCAGCCATCGCGAACGCTGGGCGAACGTGCTGAGCCTTGCAGGTGCACGTTCAGGCGCAAGGAAACTCGCAGGGTGCGGATCAAACGCAAACGCGACGACCTTACCGCCCTGCCCGACTGCCTGGCGACATGCACGGATGATCGATGCATGCCCGACGTGCACGCCGTCGAAGTTTCCGACGGTGATCGCAGTCTCTCCTGCGTGCGGAGAGTCAGAAGGTGTGGTGGGGGAGGCTGGGCTGGTCATTGGCTGGCCGATCGTATAAGTACGGGCCGATTTGGGCACGGATTTGCCAGCTTCAAAGCACCTGTTTGACGTGTTTTCCGCCGATGCCTAGAGTTTGCCTCGATGTCCACGGTTTCCTTCCACTTCGGCCACCACCATCATCATCATCCGCGTTGTGCGGGTCGGTGAGGGTGTGACGTGAGCTGATTTGGCAAGCTCAAAACACACGCGACGCCGGCTCAGTCCGGCGTCGCTTTGCTTTCTGAGGCAGGCGGCGGTCAGACTGGGTCCTGGCGGATGAATCGTCAGGAGATGCAGCAGATGACGCCCGTGAACGCAGCAGCAACCGACCCGCTCCGCATGGCACTCCCCAAGGGGCGGATGCACGATGGTGTCTTGCAAATCCTCGCGGAAGCAGGGATCCGCATCCAGACGTCTGCACGCGGTTACCGTCCGACGGTTTCCGTGCCCGGCGTTGAGTGCAAGATTCTCAAGCCGCAAAACATCCTCGAGATGCTCCACGTCGGCACGCGCGAGGTCGGGTTTGCAGGTGCAGACTGGGTGCAGGAACTGGGCGTCGACGTTGTCGAGGTGCTCGACCTCGGGCTCGACCCCGTCCGCATTGTCGTTGCGACGCCGCGCAACCTCGTTGAAAATGGCAAGCTCCCGCAGCGTTCTCTTGTCGTCACCTCTGAGTTTGATCGCCTGACCCGCACGTGGATCGAGAAGCGAGGCATGGGCGATCGTTTCGTCCGCTCGTACGGCGCGACGGAAGTCTTCCCGCCTGAAGACGCAGACTGCATCATCGACATCGCAGCCAGCGGCGCAACGCTCGAAGCCAACAACCTCGTCATTGTTGAGGAACTCGTCAGGTCGTCGACCCGCATGTACGCATCGCGTGCAGCGTGGAACGACCCTGCTCGCCGCGAGCGCATCGAGACGATCGCCATGCTCGTGCGATCCGTTCTTGATGCACGCAGGCGCGTGATGCTCGAACTCAACGTGCCATCCGATCGCCTTGAGGACGTCGTCAAGGTCCTCCCCTGCATGCGCGAGCCGACGATGGCCAAGCTCCACGGCGATGCAGGCTTTGCCGTGAAGTCCGCAGTTCCGCGTGATCAGCTTCCAACGCTCATCCCGCTCATCAAGTCTCGCGGCGGCACCGACATCGTCATCTCGCCCATCACGCAGGTGGTTCCATGAGTGCAGAATCATCTGCAATCGCTGCTGCGACCGAAGCTGCACCTGGCATCAGGCCTTCCCGCCGTGCAGCATCTTCCAATGCATACCGGCGTGGTGCAGCTGCAAGCACGCGTCCCGATCTCCTCAAGCTCGATGCGAACGAAGGCCCGCTGGCACTCCTCAATCGCTACCCCGGCGGCATCGCGGCGATCACTGCAGAAGCTCTTCGCGAATATCCCGACGTCTCGGCCCTTGAAGACATCCTCTGCACCCGGCTTGCTGTGAGTTCCGATCAGCTCATCGTTACTGCAGGTGGCGACGATGCGCTCGCTCGCATCGCGCAGGCAGTGATCGACCCCGGCGACCGTGCAGTCGCAACGACGCCGACCTTCGAGATGATCCCACGCTACGTCAAGCTCGCAGGTGGTGAACTGCAGGAAGTGCCCTGGTTCGATGGTGCATTCCCCGTCGAAGCAGTCGAACGTGCATGCGACGAGAAGACGCGTGCAGTCTTCGTCGTTACGCCCAACAACCCGACCGGCGGTGTTGCAACTGCAGATGATCTTCGACGCCTCTCTGCGGCAGTTCCCGGTGCGCTACTCGTCGTCGATCTTGCCTACACCGAGTTTGCGGATGTCGATCTGACCGCCACTGCTCTCTCGCTTCCTAACGCCATCATCGTTCGAACCTTCAGTAAGGCCTGGGGGCTCGCGGGCCTGCGTGTTGGCTATGCAGTGGGACCCGCCAATGTGATCTCGTGGCTGCGTGGCGTCGGCCAGCCCTACGCAGTCTCCGCGCCATCCGCGGCAGTCACTGCATGGGCCTGCAGGAATCTCGAAGATGCGATGATCAAAAGCGTTCAAGCAGTCAAGCTCGAACGCCAGCGTCTTGCCTCGCTTCTCCGAGCAAAGCAGATCGAAGTCGTCGAATCGCAGGGCAATTTC
>JAESFU010000511.1_pt1 | contig 19326 bp, 24 predicted proteins | sample 9269461 | NCBI WGS metagenome assembly JAESFU01 (sample SAMN14502556, study PRJNA617107) | algae metagenome | isolation source: Stenomitos rutilans HA7619-LM2 and co-occurring heterotrophs from cave walls | place: USA: Waikapalae cave, Hawaii | collected 2009-07-28
TTTCAGAGCTTTACGTTTTTCAGCGTAAGTCGCTACAAGCTTCTCTCTTTTTGTCTGTCTTGCTATTACTGATAATTTAGCCATGTCAGTTGTTGTTTTTATTAGCGAATGGCATTCCGAATGCTTTCAGAAGCTCAAAGCTTTCTTCGTCAGTTTGGGCAGTGGTAACGAACGTGATATCCATACCGCTGATTTTGTTCACTTTGTCGATAGAGATCTCCGGGAAGATGATTTGCTCTTTTACACCGAGTGTATAGTTGCCATGACCATCAAAACCTTTATTGCTGATTCCTTTGAAATCGCGTACACGAGGCATCGCGATGCTCATCAGACGATCCAGGAATTCATACATTTTATCGCCACGCAATGTTACGCGAACACCGATCGGCATATTTTCTCTCAACTTGAAGTTGGAGATCGCTTTCTTCGATTTTGTCGATACAGCTTTCTGACCTGTGATGTTGGTGATTTCTTCCAACGCTACATCGATCAGTTTTTTATCGCTTACGGCTACACCCATACCTTTGTTGATGCAGATCTTCTCGATCTTGGGAACCTGCATAACAGATGAATATTCGAATTTCTGCTTGAGCGCAGGGACAATCTCTTTGGTGTACTTGTCCTTTAATCTGGGAGTTGCCATTATTTAATAATTTCTCCGGTTTTCTTAGAATATCTCTTCAGCTTTCCTTTGTCGTCAAGCTTGCGACCAACACGGGTAAGTTTCCCGCTGGCAGGATCCAGCAACTGGAGGTTGCTGATGTGGATAGAGGCTTCAGTTTTTTTGATACCGCCTTCAGGCTTACCGGCTGATGGCTTGGTATGTTTGGTAATGATGTTGATGCCTTCTACAAGGGCTCTGTTTTTGGAAACGATTACTTCCAGTACAGCGCCTTCTTTACCTTTATCATCTCCGGCAATAACTCTTACTTTATCGCCTTTACGTATGCCTAACTTAGGCTGTTTTGTGCTATTTGCCATGGCTTAAATAACTTCTGGGGCCAATGAAACAATTTTCATGAACTGCTTTTCACGAAGCTCGCGTGCTACGGGACCGAAAATACGGGTTCCGCGTGGCTCGTCCTGAGCGTTCAATAAAACGGCAGCGTTATCTTCAAAACGGATATAAGAACCGTCTTTTCTTCTAACTTCTTTTGTAGTTCTCACAACTACAGCTTTGGTTACAGTACCCTTCTTCACCTGGCTGCTTGGCAGCGCAGACTTCACGGTAACTACGATCTTGTCGCCTACAGAAGCGTAACGTCTTCCGGTACCGCCAAGCACGTGCATACAAAGTACTTCCTTTGCGCCACTGTTATCTGCTACGGTAAGTCTGGATTCGGTGCGTATCATATCTTTATAATCTTCGGTTCTATTTGTCCTTTACGCGATGCGTTGCTGTTGTCCTGTTGAGATTACTTCGCTTTTTCAACGATCTCAACAAGTCTCCAACGCTTTTCTTTACTCAGCGGACGAGTTTCAGCGATGCGCACGGTATCACCGATGCCTGCTGTATTCTGCTCGTCATGAGCCTTGAACTTGGTAGTTCTATTCACAAATTTACCATAGATCGGGTGCTTCACCTTTCTGTCTACTGCTACAGTGATGGTTTTCTGCATTTTATTGCTGACAACCCGGCCTACTCTTTCTTTGCGTTCGTTACGTTCTTCCATAACCTGTTTTGTTATTAGGCTTTTGCTGCACGTTCTTTTACGGTTAACTCCGTGCTGAGGCGTGCGATCAGCTTACGTGTTTCTTTTAACTTCATCGGGTTTTCCACCGATGAAATCTGATGTGCAAATTGCAGCTTACGCAGCGCTTCTCTTTCGCTGCCGATCTTTTCTTTCAGTTCGGCTACACCCAATCCTTTGATGTCTGTGTTCGTCATGGCGATTGTTATTCTACGTAGTCTGGTCTAACTGTAAATCTTGTTTTGAAAGGCAGTTTGCCTTCAGCAAGTTTCAGGGCTTCTTTCGCTGTAGCCAGGTTTACGCCACCTGCTTCGAACAGGATAGTGCCTGGTTTCACTACGGCTACCCAATACTCAGGAGCTCCTTTACCTTTACCCATACGCACCTCTGCAGGTTTACGAGTGATCGGCTTATCGGGGAAGATACGGATCCACACCTGGCCTTCGCGTTTCATGGCGCGGGTTACGGCAATACGAGCTGCTTCGAGCTGGCGTGCCGTGATCCATCCACCTTCCAAAGATTTCAGTGCAAATGATCCAAATGCAATAGAGTGTCCTCTTGTGGCGACGCCTTTCACGCGGCCTTTTTGCATTTTTCTGAATTTCGTTCTTTTAGGCTGTAACATTGTTACTAGACTTTAATGCGTTGTTACTTATTAACCGTTTCTTCTTGGACCACCACCGCGGTTATCACCACCACGACGTCCACCTCCGCCACCAGCACCGCCTTCACGTCTGTTGTTGTCACCTCTGCCACGGTTGCGTCCACCTCTGTCGCCACCGCGCTCGTTGCGGTCGCCTCTGCCTCCACGGTTCTCTGCACCGGCACCACCTTGTTGACCTGCGTTGCTTGCTGCACCTACGTTTGGAGAAAGATCACGTTTGCCGTAAACTTCGCCTTTGAAGATCCATACCTTGATACCGATTTTGCCATATACAGTCTGAGCTTCAGAGTGAGCGTAGTCGATATCAGCACGCAGTGTGTGCAGTGGAATACGTCCTTCCTTATACTGTTCTGCACGTGCCATATCGGCACCTGCCAAACGGCCTGATACTTTTATTTTGATACCCTCCCCGCCTACACGCATCGCTGAAGCGATAGCCTGCTTCATAGCGCGTTTGTAAGAGATACGGGCTTCAATCTGCTGAGCAATTGATTCACCAACCAATTTAGAATCCAGTTCAGGACGTTTGATTTCGAAGATGTTAATCTGAACATCTTTGTTGGTGATCTTCTTTAATTCTTCCTTGATCTTATCGACTTCGGTACCACCTTTACCAATTACAACACCTGGACGGGCTGTATGGATGGTGAGGGTGATGCGCTTCAGTGTTCTTTCGATAACAACTTTAGCGATGCCACCTTTCGGAATACGAGCCTTTACATAGTCTCTGATCTTTTGATCTTCAACCAGTTTATCAGCGAAAGTTTTACCACCGTACCAGTTAGAATCCCAACCACGAACGATGCCTAAGCGAAGGGCTACTGGATTTATTTTCTGTCCCATTATTCCTTAGTTTTCTTTATCAGTTGTTACCACTTCAGCACCTGTTTTCTTCAGGCTGTCCACAATCAATGTTACGTGATTGGAGCGCTTTCTTACGCGGTGCGCTCTTCCTTGCGGAGCTGGACGCAGTCTTTTCAGAATACGACCGCCATCTACAAAGATGTCTTTTACATACAGATCCGCTTCTTCAAGCTTGGCATCCGTGTGTTTTGCTGCCCAGCCAGAGATGGCTGACAACAGGAGCTTTTCAAGCTTCGCCGCACCGATCTTCGGCTCGTATTTCAAAATATTCAGAGCCTTGTTCACGCGCTCGCCACGGATGAGGTCTGCTACCAGACGCATCTTGCGAGGTGAAGTAGGAACGTTTTTCAATTTTGCCTCAGAAGGACCATTTTGGGCAGCTTCTTTTCTGGCATCACGCTTCTCGCGCTTCAGCACGGAACGTTTGGTCTTTTTCGCTACAGCTTCCATAGATTACCTAGCGTTATCTTTCTTGTTACCAGAGTGTCCACGGAAGGTACGGGTACCAGCAAACTCGCCAAGCTTGTGTCCTACCATGTTTTCCGTAACATATACCGGAATGAATTTATTTCCGTTGTGAACAGCAAACGTATTACCGATTAACTCAGGCGTTACGGTTGATCTTCTGGACCAAGTCTTAATCACAGACTTCTTGCCTGATTTTTCCACTGCTTCTACTTTCTTGAGAAGACGGAAGTCACAATACGGTCCTTTCTTAATCGAGCGTCCCATTATTTTTTCCTTCTAGAGATGATTAGATTATCAGAATACTTCTTCGGATGACGAGTCTTTTTACCTTTTGTATAGAGACCGTTACGTGAGCGAGGGTGACCACCAGAGGCGCGACCTTCACCACCACCCATCGGGTGATCCACAGGGTTCATAGCTACAGGACGTGTACGAGGGCGAACGCCTCTCCAACGGCTGCGACCAGCTTTACCAACGCTTTCATTCATGTGATCAGCGTTTGATGTAGCGCCTACGGTAGCCATGCAAACGTCTAACACGTTACGCATTTCTCCGGAAGGCATTTTCAATGTTGCCAAGCCGTTTTCACGGGCAAGCAACTGAACGAATGTACCAGCAGAGCGGGCGATTGCACCACCTTTTCCTGGCTTCATTTCTACATTATGAACGATTGTACCGACAGGGATTTTAGCGAGTGGCAATGCATTTCCAATTTCAGGAGCTACATCTGCGCCAGACACCAATTGCTGTCCTACTTTCAAACCATCGGGAGCGATGATATAGGCTTTCGAACCATCTGCATAAAACAGCAGGGCGATACGAGCCGAACGTGTTGGATCGTACTCGATCGTTTTCACGGTAGCAGGTACACCGGCTTTATCACGCTTGAAGTCGATCTCGCGAAGTTTCTGCTTGTGACCACCACCAATGTAACGCATGGTCATGCGTCCATTGCTATTTCTACCACCGGATTTCTTTACCGTTTTTACCAGTGACTTCTCAGGCTTCGATGTTGTTACATCATCGAATGAGGGCGCGAGTCTGTGACGCGTTCCTGCTGTTACCGGTTTTAATTTTTTCAACGCCATCGCTCAAAAATTATACGTTGCTATAAAAATCAATTACTTCACCTTGTGCGAGTGTTACAATGGCTTTCTTGTAACCTGGTCTGCGACCTGAAAGGATACCCGTTTTTGTGTAGCGGGTCTTTTTCTTACCCATTACGGTCATGGTATTTACTTTCTCCACGTTCACACCGTATTGTTTTTCAACGGCTTTCTTAATTTCTACCTTATTGGCATCAGCATCTACGATGAACCCGTATTTGCCTTTCTCGTTCAGCGCGGAAACTTTCTCCGTAACTAATGGTTGTCTCAGGATACTCATTATGCTTTATTTAATAAGTTCTCAACTTTACTAACTGAGCTCTCTACGAAAATTACGCTGTCCGCATTCATCACATCATAGGTATTGATCTGATCGGCGGTGGTAATTTTTGCGTTTTTGATGTTTCTGCCTGACAGGACAACGTTCTTGTTGTTTTCAGGAAGCACCAGAAGTGTTTTCTTGTCGCTCAGGGACAGTGCGCTCAGCAATGAAAGATATTGCTTGGTTTTAGGAGCATCGAAAGAGAAGTCTTCCAAAACCGCAATTGAATTGTCTTTTGCTTTATAAGACAGGGCCGATTTACGAGCCAGGTCTTTTACTTTCTTGTTCAGTTTGAAAGAGTAGTCGCGCGGCGTAGGACCGAATACACGTCCACCACCTTTGAACTGAGGGTTTTTTATGTTACCCGCACGGGCTCCACCTGTACCTTTCTGCTTCTTCAGTTTTTTGGAAGAACCAGAGATCTCGTTACGTTGCTTTGACTTGTGCGTACCTTGACGTTGGTTGGCCAGGTAGCTCTTTACATCCAAGTAGATTGCGTGATCGTTTGGCTCGATGCCGAACACATCCGCTGAAAGGTTTACTTTCTTGGTGGTTGATTTACCACTGTTATTAAATACTGCTACTTCCATTATTTCTGAAGGATTACAGTTGAATTCTTAGGACCTGGAAGTGAACCGCTGATGACGATGAGATTCTGGTCAGCCATGATCTTCACAACTTTAAGGTTGGTCAGTTTCACACGGGCATTACCCATGCGACCTGCCAGACGTTTACCTTTAGGTACACGGGCTGCGAATGACGCGTTACCCATTGAACCGGGAGCACGCAATCTGTCGTGCTGACCGTGAGTTGCCCCACCTACCCCGCTAAAACCGTGACGTTTAACAACACCCTGGAAGCCGCGACCTTTCGAAGTGCCTACGACATCGATGAAATCGCCTTCAGCGAAAACATCTTGAATGTTGATTGATTTGCCAAGTTCAGCGAAGCTGTCAAATTCTGCTTCGAAATCGCGGAACTCAACTACTTCTTTTTTAGGAGTTGTGTTTGCTTTCTTGAAGTGACCGATGGCCGCTTTCGTGGTGTTTTTTTCTTTCTTCTCGCCGAAGGCAAGTTGAACAGCACGGTATCCATCCGTCTCTTGATTTTTTACCTGTGTTACTACACAAGGGCCAGCCTCAATTACTGTGCATGCTATATTCTCGCCGTCCGGGCCGAATATGCTTGTCATTCCTATTTTCTTTCCTATAATGCCAGGCATGGTTGAAACCTTTGTTTATGCTTGTTTTTCAGGACTTTCTGCGCTTTTGGCTACCATTCAGTAGACTCTTTCTGCAAAAAGGACTGCAAAGATAGGAAACAAAGAATAGTTACCAAATCCGGGTTCGAAAATAATTGAGAAATCTGCTATTGGACAATAGAATAGGCTTTTTTGCCAGAAAACAGCCAATAATCCTACCAGTCGTTAGGATTCGTATTATGTAAGATTTCCGCGCGGATCAGACGGCCATGCCGTGCCGTGCGCAATTTTATATGGAAAATGTGGCCGTTGGGTTGATCGTTGCGTGTTTATCCGGTAACAGCTAATCGTTATCCGGTAACAGTTAATTGTTATCCGTTAACAGTTAATCGTTATCCGTTAGTGGTTGATCGTTAAGTATGGAAGGAACAAATTCTGGCCATCTTATTTAAAGGAATCCGGATATTCATTTATGCAATCCTGTGGTGTTGCTTTGAATCTGATGATCATACTCTATATACAAGTTTCTGATATCCGGGGGGTATGGACAGATTTTCTGCGATTAACTGTTAACGGTTAAGAGACAGCGGACAAGCCAAACGTAAAAACGATTATCATTGCCGGAGCAAATTCAAACATGAAGCGTAGCGTCTGGCCTTTGTTGCTGTTATCTCTGTTTTCACTTTTTTCGGCGGACCTGGCACTGGGGAGTGTCGCGATTCCGCTGGGTGATATTTTTAAAATTCTATTGGGGAAGGCCGGTCATGAGGCAATCTGGTCTGACATTGTCTGGAATTTCCGCATGACGAAGGCTCTCACCTGTGTGCTGGCCGGCAGCTCGCTGGCGCTGGCTGGATTGCAAATGCAGACGCTATTCAGAAATGCGCTTGCCGGGCCGGATGTGTTGGGACTTACCTCGGGTGCAAGTCTGGCGGTGTCGTTGATTTTTATGAGTCAGGCGGTAGGGTTTAGTTTGTTTAGCACCCCCAGTCCCTGGACTGTGGCGATTGCGGCCAGCTCAGGTTGTATTGCTGTCTTTTTACTGATGCTGGGGATATCACGAAAACTGCTGGACAATGTATCGTTGCTGGTGGTGGGATTGATGATCGGCGCTGGTACGGCTTCGTTTGTGAGTGTGCTGCAATATTTCAGCCGGGCGGAAGAAATGCAAACGTACCTGATCTGGACATTCGGAAGTCTGGGCGGGCTTAACTGGACAGAGCTGGTGGTGTTGGTGTGTATTCTCTGTGCAGGGTTTACGATAGCGTTTGTGTCAACCAAAGCGCTCAATGCGTGGCTGCTGGGCGATAACTATGCGCGCAGTGTGGGCATCAACCTACAGTCGTCGCGTTTCTGGATTATTTTTTCGGCCAGTATTCTGACGGGAGGCGTTACGGCATTCTGCGGCCCTATTGCCTTTGTTGGGCTTGCAGTACCACACCTTGTCAAGTTGCTGGTGTCTACTTCCAATCATCGCGTGCTTATTCCCATGGTGATGGCGGGCGGTGCTATTCTGATGCTGGTATGTGATATCCTGTCACAGTTGCCAGGCTCTACGCAAATTCTGCCGATCAACGCAATTACAGCATTGCTGGGCGCTCCTGTTGTTATCTGGGTTATTGTCCGACATTCAAAAATCCGCGCATGAAAGCAGCTTCAGGGATTGCTTTACAAACAACTCATCTTACCGTTGGCTACGGTGGACATCGGCTGTTCGAAAACTTGTCCATTTCGATGCAGGCGGGCGAACTGGTTTGCTTTATGGGGCCGAATGGCGCCGGCAAGTCTTCACTGATCAGGACACTGGCCGGCATTCAGTCTCCACTGGAAGGCACTGTAACTTTCAGCAAAGGCAACGACATTCACGACCAGGTTGCTGTAGTGCTTACCGACAAAGTGCCTTCGCCCTACATGTCGGTGTATGAGCTGATTACTTTTGGACGATATCCATACCTGGACTGGCATGCCACGCTTAGTACCCAGGACCGGAGGATTCTGGATGATGCAATCGATCTTGTGCATGTGAGACACCTGGTTCACAAGAAGCTATTCCAGCTCAGCGACGGACAGACGCAATTAGTCATGATCGCCCGGGCGCTCGCCCAAACAACGCCGGTAATATTACTCGACGAGCCCACGGCACACCTGGATCTCAACAACCGTGTTGAGGTAATGCGCCTGCTTCGGAATCTTGCACGCCAGACTGGCAAAGCCATACTGGTAGCCACGCACGAGCTGGATCTCGCCCTGCAGACGGCGGACCTGATCTGGCTTACGGGACAACAGAAAAATATTATTACAGGCATACCGGAAGACCTGGTACTGAACGGGACATTCGATGCAATATTCGAGTTCAAGGGATTCAACCTGAAAACGGGCAAGGTGCAGCATGAAGCATTCCGGAATAAAACAATCCAGGTAAACGGTTCGGGGCATCACTATCTGTGGACACGCAATGCCCTGGAGCGAAACGGGTTTGAGATATCTACCGAACATCAACCCTGGCAAATCATCCCGGAGGACAGCGGACACTGGACTGTTGTAATCGCCAATCAACGATATACATGCCAGTCAATCCGGGAAGTCTTGTCTTGCTTACTAACAGTCGGCGCGTAATGTTACTTCTTCCGTTTGGCCTTTACCTCGCGGATGAGCTTCAACTCGGCGTTTTCACGGGAAATATATTCGTAGTTTCCATGTCCCAAGAGAGCGAGACGTTCCAGCGCCCTGGACGATCCCATGCCCTTGCCAAAATTGAAAATGGACAAGTAGATATCATTCTTTGAAAATTGTTCGATCATCTGCAGTATATCATCACTGGTCGCAAACTCGCCGTCGGTTGCCAGTACAATGCGATTGTTCCCGGCGCGGATGTAATGTTCATCGGCAGTGGCGTACGCCAGTTTGAGGGCAGCGTTGCCATCGGTTTTGCCGGAAGATGTAAGTCGCTCAATAGCCTTGGTTACTTTGTCCCTTTCGGTAAAAGACTCAAACTCTAACAATACTTTGGGCTTGCCCGAGAAAGCGATAATGGACACCTTGTCTTCCGGGCGCATCATGGAAAGCATATTCAATACCGAACTTTTTAACACAGGCAATTTTTCGGCGGTGTTCATGGAGCCGGACACGTCGAGCAGCAGGACTAGGTTATTCGTTGCGTAGCCTTCCATCGATCGCAGGTTTTCGCCTGGTTCGGAGATATACACGGTGTCGCGTCGTTCAATGTATACAGTATCCGTATCGTGCAACATTTTTGCGTCGCTTGTCTCGCGGATTTCGTGCTGATCGCGCAGGTTGCCATTTCGTCTCTTCTTCGAGGTTTCCGCTTTTACCGGCGGAACATTCTGCGATGCCACGGGCTGATCAGTGCTTTGCTGTGGCTGCGGCTTTTGTGCCGCAGGCTCCTTCTTCTGCGGATAAGAAACCGAAAACAGCTCAGGCTGATAGATGGTTGGCAGCAATTTCACTTCTTTGGACAGCTCACAAAATTTATTGTATTCAGAAACCACCTCATTATAGGTGTAGAGTATGCGATAGTACGGATGTTCATAGCGACCGCTTCGTATCGGTTTACGTTTGTTGATCTCCTCGCTCAGCGACTTTGATGTTTTGGGCAAATCTTCGTACGGTGTATAGGGACAATTACCGTTGTTTCGTCCGATGCGCTCAATGCCTTTCATGTTTTCATACTCCCTGCCGATAACGTCCCGCAGGGCGGCATCTATTTTTTCGGTGGAGACACGAAGGGTTGTATCGACTGTATAATACTTTTTTGTTTGAAAGAGGGCTTCGTGATCGAGATCCGTCAGATTACGGAGAGCTTGTCCCGATACATACCAGGAGCTCTTGGGGTTGCTGGCCGGATAGGCATCAAAGATCGTCCGGATATCCTGATACAATATTTCTTTTCTGCTGTCCCATGTTTCGAAAAGAACTTTCTGGCGTTCCAGCATTTTATAAATATTGTCCAGATGATCCTTCTCGTATCGCTTCTGTGCTGTTTCCAGCTGAATGGATGCATTCAGATCGTCCAGCTCGGCAAGTATTGTATACAGGGTTTCCGCCTGGTCGTTCAATGATTTTACGACAGCTGGCGGCAATGCTTTGCTATCGGAAATAGTCTTCTGATACTCGGCTTTAGGCACTTCATAGTTCTTGTATTCAAACCGCAGGGCGCTCGTTTTTTCGAATGATGCCAGCGTTTTGTAATAGCTCGCCGACGAGCTGAAATTGGACACCGTTGCCTGCAAATTTCTGGTCTGGCGCCAGCTTTCGTTTATGAAGGAAATGTAATTCAGCAACGACTCATAAACGTTTTGCTGGATGGCTGCTTTCTGTGCGGGGAATGTCAAGGCCGTATGGGCATTGTCCTTAAAAGGCTTCACCGTCACCTGCACCTCCAGGAGCTGCGTACGAATGTCAACCACCGGAAAATATTTGATCGCCTTCAGTCCGCGGTATCCGTCAGCCTCGGCATATTGCAGGAAGCTGTTGTATTCCGACAAAACAGTGCCGTTGTAGTAGTTGATCAGGGAGAGGTAAACTTCATTGCTATGCCTGTCGTTTTTCTTCGACTCGAACGTGTTTTCATTCAACGCCCGTCTTTTGGAATCGAGGATCATGGCAACGCTTCCCTGAAACGAAGACCACATGCTAGATGCCGGGTATTTCAATACCGGCTTAAATTTTTGCATGGTCTGATATTGTGCGTCGCTGGTCAGAATATTTTGTTCGAGCTTATCCACGGGCCACCCGGTGTACACATCTCCGCGCAGGTTGAATGTCCAGCTGTCCAGCAGTGCCCTTTCTTGTTCCAGTTGCGCACGCATCATGGCGTCCGTTTGTTTGTAGGCGCCGGCGGGCGTAGAGGATGTGAGCTTTTTATGTGCAGCTTCCAACGCCTGTTGCAGGGCCGTTTGTTTCTTCTTGTAATCGGTTACAGCCAGCTGCGTCTCGTTAATGAGCGACTCCGCTTTTGCATAGTTGTCCTGTTTATAATCTTCCAGTTTATGATACGTGTCGAGTGCTTTGCATTTGGAATCGATCAACTCGGCGGCGGTGCGTAAATCTTTTATTTTGGCATTGAGTGTTGTGGCAAGGGTGGCATCGAGATTTTTGCCGAGCGTGTTTGCCTGCGTGAGGTAATAATCGTCGAGCTGAATACCGCATACGAAGCGGGGATTGCTCCAGCTTGTTTTGGGATGCAGATCAGGATAGTAATTCACAATCGTTCGCACGATGTACGTTACTTCATCAGCCGACTTGTTTGCATAATCAATGTAGGCATTAAAAGCTTTTTGCTGATTTGATGTTATTTGTGCCCCGGCCAGGAAGGGCATCACGACAAGTATGAAGAGAAGGCGCATAGTCGAACCTGGGTTTTGATGGAAATTTAAGGATAAAATTTAATGTGCGCATTTCACGGGAACGATTGGGAACGCCACCTGTGTTAGCAATTGAAATCCATAACACCAGGGTCGCAAGGAATGCAGGAGGTTTGCAAAAGGGTTCTTTGCTTTTTGTGTATTGTTGTGGTGGTGATTTTTATCTTACTAACCTCGGATCAAGTATGAGTCTGCAAACAGAGTTTAATCGTTTCGCCACAGCGTTGCCGGAACTGAGTTCCAAAATGCCATTGCTGTTTATAGGACACGGATCACCGATGAATGGTATTGAGGACACGGCCTATAGTGAACAATGGCAACAGCTCGGGCGCACCATCGCGCTGCCTACAGCTGTGATCGTGGTATCCGCCCACTGGTTTACACAGGGCACACACATCACAGCGATGGAACATCCGAAGACTATCCATGACTTCTATGGTTTCCCGAAGGCGCTGTTCGATGTTCAATACCCGGCTCCCGGTCATCCGGCACTGGCGCAGGAAACGGCTTCCCTGGTACGCAAAACTGAAATAGGACTTGATCACGAATGGGGACTTGATCACGGCACGTGGTCGGTGGTGCGCAGAATGTACCCGGAGGCAAACATTCCGGTGTTGCAGTTGAGCATCGACTATACCAAGGGCCCGCAGTATCATTATGAGCTTGCTCGCGAATTAGCCGCGCTTCGTAAAAAAGGAGTGCTGCTGATCGGCAGCGGAAATATGGTACACAACCTGCGAATTCTCGACTGGCATAATCCGCAGGGTGGTTACGACTGGGCTGTGGAAATGAATGAGACATTCAAAAAGGCAATACTTTCAGGCGATCACAAGCAGCTTATTCATTACGAAGGATTGGGACAAGCGGGGAAGCTCTCCATTCCTACCCCAGAACACTATCTGCCGCTTTTGTATATGCTCGGGCTAAAAGATGAAAACGATCCGGTGTCCATATTCAACGACAGCCTCACGATGGGGTCTATCTCCATGACGTCTGTGCAGATTGGCGCCTAGGCCCAGTTCCTGTTCAGAAACTCCCGTATGGCGCCGTACACCGTATGCAGCTGTTCATCGCTGATGATATACGGCGGCAGGACATAGATTACATTTCCCAACGGTCGCAGCAGAATGTCCCGTTCCAGAAAGTACGGATAGATTTTCTTACGAATCTCATTTTTATAGGACGTTTCGGTTTCTGTTTTCAACTCCAGTGCAATGATGGTTCCGAGCACGCGTACACTGCTTACCTGTTGATGATGCAGCAGTTCTTCCGCAAACACTTCATGCTGTTTTTGTATGCGCTGAATGTCTTGCTGGCAGCGTGCATTTGTAAGCAAGGTAAAACTGGCATTGGCTGCTGCACAGGCCAGCGGGTTTCCAGTGTATGAATGTCCATGGAAGAATGTTTTAAGGAAATTATCCGTGCGATAGGCTTCCACCACATGCTCTGAGCAACTGGTAATACCCAACGGCATAAAGCCGCCTGTAATACCTTTGGACACGGCCATAATATCAGGCTTCACCGTCATATAATCAGAGGCGAACATTTTGCCCGTGCGTCCAAAGCCTGTAAACACTTCATCGGCTATGCACAGGACACCGTGAGTTTTTGCTGCCTGCAAAAGATTGTCCAATATCGATGGTGTATAGATTCTCATGCCACTGGCGGCCTGCACGAGCGGCTCATAAATAAACGCCGCCACATCGCCATCCTTTACCAGGTTTACAAACTGTTCATACACCTGATCTTCAAGCCCGGCTGTCGGAAAATCAATAAACAAGGTCTCAAACAAAAACGGATTGAAAGGATCTGTAAAGATGCCGCGCTCGCCGATGGACATGGCACCAAATGTATCGCCATGATAGGAACCGCTGATAGCAATTACTTTTCGTTTGTTGATTCCCCGGTTATGCCAGTACTGGAAAGCCATCTTCAGCCCTACTTCCACGGCTGTGCTGCCATTGTCGGAGAAAAATATTTTTGATTGATTGTCGGGCAGAATACTCAGCAGGTTTTGGGACAATTGTATGGCTGGTTCGTGTGTGAACCCGGCAAAGATTACGTGTTCCAGTTTCAAGGCCTGCTCGGCGACGGCTTTGGCAATTGCCGGATGGCTGTGGCCATGCAGGTTAACCCACCAGGAGGACACCGCATCGATGATCCGGCGGCCGTCATCAGTATGCAGGTATACGCCCTCGGCAGAAGTGACGAGTATCGGATCTTCCGCCCCCACTAAGGGTGTAAACGGGTGCCAGATATTTTCTCTGTCCAATGTGGACAAGTGCGTTAGCTCCATGATTCTTTTAGTTGCTGTGCGTACTCCCGCACGATTTGCTGATCGATTTTTGCGGCGCGTGTAATCCGGAGAAGACAAGGCAACCCTGCATGCTTCAGGATGATACGCTCGCTTTCAGGATTGGGCTCGCCATTGAAGATGATGCCTTTTACCGGCAGCGCTCTCTTCTTCAACGCTTCCAGCGTAAGCAACGTATGGTTGATACTGCCTAAATATAAATCTGCCACAAGCACAAGGGTTGCATCGCATTGGCGCGCGATGTCGATCACGAAGTCGTGATCGTTGAGCGGGACGAGGCAGCCGCCGGCGCCTTCTATAACGAGGGGCTTATGCGTTTGAGGCACACTGAAATTTGAAAGTTTGATCTCCACACCATCTATGCGTGCTGCGGCATGTGGCGACGCAGGCGTATTCAACAAATAAGTCTCCGGGAAAATGGTGGCATTATGCGTCAGCAACGATCGTACAGTATCGGCATCTCTTGGCAAACCTGCCTGGACAGGCTTCCAGTAATCGGCTTGCAGTGCTTCACATAAAATCGCAGAGACCAGCGTCTTTCCACTGTCCGTATCAATGGCTGTTACAAAGTATTTCATGCACGGGACAATTCCATTCGCCGGAAAGTTACGTGTTGATTCAGGAAATTGCCTCATCGCACGTCAAAAAATACACACGCCTGTAATTATGGCTTCATGCTCAGCTTGTTGAGTGCTGCTGTAAGCTGCGTTATTTCTTCCGTAGTATTGAACGCGTGCAAACAGATGCGAAGGCGTTCCGATCCTGTTGCCACTGTAGGAGAAAGAATCGGGCGGACATCAAACCCGCTTTGCTGCAGCGACAAGGCCGCTTGCCGCACGGAATCATTTCCTGCAAACAAGGCTGTCTGAATGGCACTTCGGCTTTGTGTCCGATTTGTTAAATGTGCTGTTTGTTGCCGGTACAGCGTGATGTTGTCCTGAAGCTGCTGCTGAAGGTGAATATTTTTCTGCAGATATGTAAAAGCACTTTCTATCGCAACAACGCTATGGGGAGGCAACGCTGTGGTGTAGATAAAAGGTCTTGCAAAGTTAATGAGGTATTGAATCAGATGAGACGAACCAACAACACAGGCGCCGTGGATTCCCATTGCTTTACCAAAAGTATAAATGCGAATGGCGATACGGTTGTGAAGCTGCTGCGCTACAGATTGTCCACTTCCCTGTTCGCCCATCACGCCGGTGCTGTGCGCTTCGTCCAGTACAACACTGGCATCGTATTTTTCTGCCAGCACCACCAAATCCTGTATGGGACATTCATCACCATCCATTGAATAAACTGATTCTACAGCGATGAAAATCTTTCCTGTGGCCCGGGCGAGCTTTGTTTCAAGATCATTCAAATCATTATGCCTGAAGCTGAATCGTTTTGCCAGGCTTAATCGTGCGCCATCTTTAATGGAAGCATGGGACAATTCATCGTACAAAATAGTATCACCACGTTGTGGTATGGACGATAAGACCGCGAGATTGGCAGCATAGCCGGAGTTGAGAATCAGCGCTGCATCGGCTTTAAATATCGATGCAAGTCCTGCTTCTACTTGCTGGTAATACGCTGTATTGCCGGCGAGCAGGCGTGAGCCGGTGGCACCATTAGCATATTGAAATTTCTGCTCTTGTGTTTTATGGATGATGCCCGCCAACGCCGGTGAGCGTGCCAGTCCCAAATAATCGTTCGATGTAAAATCGACCAGCGATGGATTGTCCCGAAGGGTGCGCAGGGAACCCTGTTGTGTTCTTTCCTGCAAGCGGGCTGTAAAAAAAGACTGGAGGCTGCTCATGATGCCAATACGGATGTAAATAAATATGCATTCCATGAAGAACATTTCACTGTCTCACAGAATGCATTGAATTCCTGTTTTCTTTGATCGCTGATTACTTGCGGGTTTTCTCCATCATGTCCCAAAGTTCCTCTGGAATCATTTCGAGGTGACTGAATTCGCCGCCGTTGCGCAACCATTCTCCTCCATCAATGGTGATGACTTCGCCATTTACATAGGCAGCGTAATCAGACATCAAATATGCAGCGAGATTGGCAAGCTCCTGGTGTTCGCCCACGCGCTTCAGCGGGACACGGCTGGCCGGATCAAATTTTTTCACCAGGTCGCCCGGGAGCAAACGACTCCACGCACCTTCGGTCGGGAACGGACCGGGAGCAATGGCATTGCTGCGGATATTATACTTGGCCCATTCAACGGCGAGTGATCTCGTCAGCGCCAGCACACCGGCTTTACCGCAGGCAGACGGCACCACGTAGCCCGAGCCTGTCCACGCATACGTGGTAACGATGTTCAGAAAAATGCCAGGTTGCTTTTTCTCGATCCAGTTTTTACCGGCGGCCAGTGTTGTATAGTAAGTTCCTTTCAAAACAATGTCCACCACGATATCGAAAGCTCTGTGCGAAAGTCTTTCCGTAGGACTTATAAAATTTCCGGCTGCATTATTCAACACGCCGTGTATCTGTCCAAATTTTTCTTCGGTAGATTTAATGACGTTTTCAATCTCTTCGTATTTGCGAACATCGCAGGTAACAGCGAGCACCTGCCCCCCTGTCTCTTTCATCAGTTCGTCAGCCGTTTTATCCAGTACATCTTTCTTGCGGCTGGTGATTACCAGGTTGGCACCCAGCTCGAGAAAGTATTTTCCCATCGAACGTCCCAACCCTGTACCGCCACCGGTAACAATGATTGTCTTGCCTTTTAAACTTCCGGGTTTCAGCATTCCTTCCATAAGTGGTTGTATTTAGCGGATTGAAAGTAACGAATAAGAATATCTTTCCTACCATCAGGACATAAAAAAAGCTGCCGAAGCAGCTTTAAAAAAGTGAAGTATCAGCACTTAATCCAAATCACCTTTTAATTTCTCCAGCTCATCCACTACGGGTTGCAAAGCTGTTTCGAGTTTTTCTTTTGAGCCATCGGCATACTGAAGATAGGTTTCAAAACCATCTTGCTCCTCTACGAAAACAATGTCGCCGAGTTTCTGATTGTCATCATACAGTGCGGCCTTCACAACTTTATTCCAGTCCACTTCTGTTTTACTGGCTTCTTCGAGGTTTACCGATCCCTGCACCTTCAGGTTCTTCACCTGGATAAATCCATCAACGCCAGTGAGGCTCTCTTCATCTTTCGAATTGTTCTTATATTTTGCTGTAAAAGATGTGCTTACCAATGTTTCGGTGTTGCGCAACAGGCTGATGTTGATGTATGATGATGTTGCATCTTTGTCACTGAACTCGACATTGAGCTTGAATGGCGTTACTGTGGCCATGATGGAGGCTTTTACCGGGAAGCCGGCGTCTGTCCATTCAACCTCCAGATAGAGCGACGCTACTTTTGCATTGTCCACATACAGTTCGGCATTCAGCAACGCAGGTTCATACGTTGTCTCTTCGTATTCTTCGTTGTATACTTCCACTTCGCTATAGGCTTTCAAAATAAGCTGACCGTTGTTCGTGGATGAATTTTGTAACGGAAATTTTATCGTGATCACATCCGAATTTCCGGTACGGACAAAGCTTTGTAATTCGTCGTTCCATTCGTATACGCCCTTGTTTTCATTGAAGTCAAACGGCTCATCGCCGGCCGATTTTCCATTGACCGCACCGGGTTGTACAAATACTTTTCTAAAGTCTTTGCCTTTTGCCCGGAAGAATGTCCGAATCGATTTTTTATCTGTACCGATTTTACCAAACGGATCATCTGTTCTGAGAAGATCAAAAAGATCGTTTACGGCATCTATGCCACTTGCCTTGCCAAGGTCCTGCAAGTCACTTTTAGTTGATGCATTGAAGCTTGAAATTTTTGCTTTGGCTTCGGATTTCGAAAGTTGACTTTCACTTTTTGCATCGTCATCATTGTCACACGATGTGAATACGGCGGCCATGAGGGCTGCGGCCGCGATCAGTCTTTTTGAAATAATCATAAGGGTTTTTATTTGTTAGTGATGTTCGTTTTTACAACTGCGTAAAAAACAATAGGGGCTTTTACGCATAAACGGCTCAGGAAGGTTTCAAAAAAAAGATTGTTTTATACATTAGACACTGTCACACATACTATGGTTGGAAGTAAATAATTACTATTTTGGATCATTGTAATTTAGCTGACTATATCTCTGACGCATGACGAAAAATTTTCTGTTCGTACTCTCAACTCTCCTGATTTGTTCCTCCTGCATTGTCAGTAAAAAAAAATATGAAACACTGCTCGCTCAAAACGTCAGGACAGAAGCCGACCTGGCCGCTCGCACCGCACAGCTCGACAGTGCCAACAACTCGCTCAGCGCACTAACTGAAAGACTTCATCAACTCAAAAAGGACACTGCTTCCATTGGCGAAGAAAGACGCGCCAAAATATTGCAACTCATCGCGCTGGAGAACGAACATCAGAAACTCACCAACACGCACAAGAATCTGATCGCCAGTAATGGCAAGCAAAACAGAGACCTGGTGCAGCAGCAAGAGCAGTTGCTGGTGATTCAGGAAAATCTGGAAAGGACACGGAGACAAAATGACTCCCTTAGCGCAAACCTGATTGATCGCGAAAAGAAAGTACGGGAGCTGGAGCAGGTTCTCGCCAGCAAGGACAAGGCCGTACTCGATTTGAAAAACAAGATCAGTGGTGCGTTACTGAATTTCAAAGAGAACGACATCACTGTAAAAGTGAAAAACGGAAAGGTTTATGTTTCACTGGCTGAACAACTACTGTTCGGCTCCGGCAGCATCGACGTAGATGCAAAGGGTGTTTCTGCATTGCAGCAACTTGCCAAAGCCGTGAAAGATCAAAAGGACATTCAGATTCTGGTGGAAGGTCACACGGACAATGTGCCGGTTTCCAAAAAATCGCAGTACATGCAAGACAATTGGGACCTGAGCGTAATGCGCGCCACATCCATTACACGAATCCTGACACGCGCCGGCGTATTACCCAGGCAAATTACCGCTGCAGGACATGGTGAGTATGCTCCGCTCAGCACCAACGACTCCGCTGCCAGCAAGCAAAAAAACAGAAGAACAGAAATCATCATCACGCCCAACCTGGATGAGCTGTTCCGGATTCTCGAAAGCAACTAACAACCTATGGGAAGAATTATTTCATTACTGATTCTGGTCATTGATATACTCGCCATCGTTGATATTGTGCGCAGTAATAAGGACAATGAAAAGAAAATACTCTGGGTGCTGGCGGTCGTGTTCCTGCCCGTGCTGGGTCCGATTCTATACTACACTGTAGGAAAAAAGTAACGGTGCTGTTGAGCAGATTAGTGGTATCCGTTTTCTTGCAACGATGCCTTGTA
>JAESFU010000512.1_pt1 | contig 19268 bp, 15 predicted proteins | sample 9269461 | NCBI WGS metagenome assembly JAESFU01 (sample SAMN14502556, study PRJNA617107) | algae metagenome | isolation source: Stenomitos rutilans HA7619-LM2 and co-occurring heterotrophs from cave walls | place: USA: Waikapalae cave, Hawaii | collected 2009-07-28
ACCGCCATCGCCGTCGCCATTCCGGCGCTCATCCTCGCTGCCCTGTGGTTTTCGATCGCGCCCGGAATCATCCGGACAATCGTTCAGGATTCGCTGCCTGCCGATATCTTAAGCCGCTCGGCCGGCGATCTGACCTTGATCATGTCCTCGATCGCGCGGCTTGCCGAGCTCCTGCCTGCCTTCACTGCTGAAGACCTCCAGACGCTGCATTCCGGCGGCGAGGCGGCAACGGCGCTCCTCCAAGCCAAAGGCATCTCGCTCGGTTCGCTGCCCGAGTCCTATATGATCGACGCCGCCCAGCGCATGCTGTCATTGACGATGACGAGCCGGCTCATCGTCACCGCGCTTTGCGCAGTGCTCGTGGCCGTCGGCTTCTTTTTTGCCTGGCGCAAGCTTGATCCGCGCTTGCGGGCACGCAACCTGGTCGAGCGCGTCATGCTGCTCGGCCTCATCGGCGCCTCGACGGTCGCAATACTCACCACCGTCGGCATCGTCGCTTCGGTCCTGTTCGAGACCATCCATTTCTTCAGCCTGGTTCCGCTCAAGGATTTCTTCTTCTCTCTCGTGTGGGATCCGCGCTTCTCGGCGGCAGGCGCCTCCGACTCCGCAGGTCAGTTCGGCCTGATCCCGCTCTTGTGGGGGACGATCTTCATCTCGCTGATGGCGATGCTGGTCGCCGTGCCGGTCGGGCTCTTCGCCGCCGTCTACATGTCGGAATATGCCTCGAGCCGGATGCGCAGCTTCTCCAAGCCGGTGCTCGAAATACTCGCCGGCATTCCGACGATCGTCTACGGTTTCTTCGCGCTCATCACCTTCGGGCCGTTCCTGCGCGATGCGGGCTCGACCGTGGGCATCGCGATCTCGGCCAACAGCGTGCTGACCGCCGGTTTCGTCATGGGCGTGATGATCATCCCGTTCGTCTCGTCATTGTCGGACGACATCATCAATGCCGTTCCCAACTCCATGCGCGAGGGATCCTACGCGCTGGGTGCCACACAATCCGAAACGATCAAGCGGGTCATCCTGCCCGCCGCCTTGCCGGGCATCGTCGGCGCGGTTCTGCTTGCGGTATCGCGCGCCATCGGGGAAACGATGATCGTCGTGCTTGCCGCCGGCATCGCCGCCAATCTCACGCTCAATCCGTTCGAGCCGGTCACTACGATTACCGTCAAGATCGTCAGCCAGCTCACCGGCGACCTCGAATTCAACTCGCCGCAGACCCTGGTGGCCTTCGCGCTCGGCCTCACCCTCTTCGTCATCACCCTGGGCCTCAATGTCGTCGCCCTTTACATCGTCCGCAGATACCGGGAGCAATATGAATGACCGACAGCGTGCTCCAATCTGCGGAAGTCGTCACCCGCTCGGAAGCTTTCCAGGCGCGGCTCAAGCGGCGCTATGCGGCTGAACGCCGGTTCCGGTTCTACGGCCAGGCCGCCATCTGGTTCAGCTTCTTCTTCCTGGTTGTCCTGTTTGCGACGATCATCGGACGCGGCTGGTCGTCCTTCCTCCAGTCTTCCATCACGCTAGACGTCGCTTTCACCGCTTCCATCGTCGATCCGGACGGAAAGCGCGATCAGGCAAGCCTGCTCAAGGGCGACTACCAGAAGATCGCCCGCGACGCGCTTTATCAGCGCCTCGGCATCGATGCGAATAATCGCGCCGAACGCCGGGCCGCCGGTGCGCTCCTGTCACGCGGCGTCGATGTGCAATTGCGCCAGATGGTGCTCGATGATCCCTCGATCATCGGCCAGACCCGATCGGTCGCGATGCTGGCCAGCGGCGATGTCGACTCGCTCGTCAAGGGCGCGATCGATCGCGCGGTGCCTGAATCGAGCCGCCAATTGAGCGACAAGCAGATCGCTTGGATCGACCAATTGCGTGCCGAGAATGTGCTGAACCTTGGCTTCAATTGGGGCATGTTCACCAATGGCGCATCGAGCCAGCCCGAGACCGCGGGCCTCGCGGTGGCGCTCATCGGCTCGCTCTTCATGATGCTGACGGTGGTGCTGCTCGCCGTGCCGATCGGCGTCGCGGGCGCCATCTACTTGGAAGAATTCGCGCCGAAGAATCGCTGGACCGACGTCATCGAAGTCAACATCAACAATCTCGCCGCCGTCCCTTCGATCGTCTTCGGACTTCTGGGCCTTGCCATCTTCATCAACCTGATCGGTCTGCCGCGTTCGGCTTCGCTCGTCGGCGGCCTGGTGCTGAGTCTCATGACATTGCCGACGATCATCATCGCCACACGGGCGGCGATCACGGCGGTGCCGCCGTCGATCCGCGAAGCCGCGCTCGGCGTCGGTGCGTCCAAGATGCAGACGGTCTTCCACCACGTGCTGCCGCTCGCCGTGCCCGGCATCCTCACCGGCACGATCATCGGCCTCGTCCGCGCACTCGGCGAGACGGCGCCCTTGCTGATGATCGGCATGGTGGCCTTCATCGTCAATCCGCCGACCACGCCACTGGAACCGGCGACCGCCTTGCCGATCCAGATCTACATGTGGGCGACATCCGCCGAACGCGGCTTTTATGAAAGGACGGCCGGGGCGACCATCGTGCTCCTCGTCTTCTCCTTCGTGATGAACGCCGCCGCCATCTATCTCCGCCGCAAATTCGAACGCCGCTGGTAAGCCGCAGAACGAGGTCGAACATCCATGGATGCCAATGTAGTCCGCGTAACACCGCTCCCATCGACGCAGCCGCGTATCATCGGCGAGCGCCCGCTCAAGATCACGGCGCGCGACGTGAACGTCTATTACGGCGACAAGCACGCCATCAAGAGTCTGTCGATCGACATTCCTGATCGCGCCGTCTCGGCCTTCATCGGCCCGTCGGGTTGCGGCAAGTCGACCTTCCTGCGCTCGCTCAACCGCATGAACGACACGATCCCGTCCTGCCGGGTCACCGGCGACATCGTCATCGACGGCGAGAACATCTACAACCGCGACCTCGACGTCGTGCAGTTGCGGGCGCGGATCGGCATGGTGTTCCAGAAGCCGAACCCGTTTCCCAAATCGATCTACGACAATGTCGCCTATGGCCCGAAAATCCACGGCATGGCGCATGGCAAGGCCGAACTCGACGAAGTCGTCGAAAAGAGCCTCAAAAAGGCAGGCCTGTGGGAAGAAGTGAAGGATCGCCTGGCTCATCCGGGCACCGGGCTCTCGGGCGGCCAGCAGCAGCGCCTGTGCATCGCGCGTGCCATCGCGGTCAATCCGGAAGTCATCCTGATGGACGAGCCCTGCTCGGCGCTCGACCCGATCGCCACCGCCAAGATCGAGGAACTGATCGACGAACTCCGGCAGAATTTCTGCATCGTCATCGTCACCCATTCGATGCAGCAGGCGGCCCGCGTCTCGCAGCTCACCGCCTTCTTCCATCTCGGCATTCTCGTCGAAGTCGGCGACACCGAAGACGTTTTCACCGCGCCCCGGGACAAGCGCACCCAGGACTACATCACCGGCCGCTTCGGCTGATCTTGCATTTGAAGGAAACCGCGCATGTCAGACCATATCGTCAAAGCCTATGACGAGGATCTCGAGCAGATCAAGACGATGCTCGCCCAGATGGGCGGGCTCGCCGAAGATCAACTGGCGAAGGCCGTCGATTCGCTGGCCAAGCGCGACATCGACCTCGCCGACCTGGTGATCCAGAACGACGAGAAGATCGATGCGATCGAAGTGGCGCTCGAAGAGAAGGTCATCAAGACCATCGCCAAGCGCCAGCCCATGGCGCGCGACCTGCGCGACATCATGGTGGCGATCCGCATCGCCTCCGATCTCGAACGCGTCGGCGATCTCGCCAAGAACCTCGCCAAGCGCGCGCACGCCATTCCCGACACCTTGCCGCGGCGCCTGTCGGGCGGGGTCATCCGCATGGGGCGGCTGGCGCTCGAGCAACTCAAGAACGTGCTCGATGCCTATGCGACCCGCGACGACGTCAAGGCGGTGCAGGTGTGGCGTAATGACGAGGAGATCGATGCGCTCTATAATTCGATCTTCCGCGAGCTTCTCACCTACATGATGGAGGATCCGCGCATGATCGGCGTATGCACGCATCTTCTCTTCGCGACCAAGAATCTCGAGCGCATCGGCGATCACGCCACCAATATCGCCGAGAACATCCACTACCTCGTCCATGGCCGGCCGATCGGTGAAGAGCGTCCCAAGAAGGACACGACAAGCTTCACGATCTATGATTCGACGAACACGCAATGACAGCCTCCATCCTCGTCGTCGAAGATGAGGAGCCGATTCAGGTGCTCCTCTCCTATAATTTCGAGGCTGAGGGCTTTCGCGTGCGCAGCTGCGCCAATGGCGAGGATGTGCCGCGGCTCGTCGCCGAGGAACGCCCCGATGTCATCCTGCTCGACTGGATGCTGCCCGGCATATCTGGCATCGAAGTCTGCCGCGTGCTCAGGACCAAGTCCGAGACGCGCGACATTCCGATCATCATGCTCACCGCGCGCGGCGAAGAGACCGAGCGCGTGCGCGGGCTCTCGACCGGGGCCGATGATTATATCGTCAAGCCCTTCTCGGTCCCCGAGCTCATGGCGCGGGTGCGCACGATCTTGAGGCGCGTCAATCCGGATTCGGTCGCCGAGATGCTGAGAGCCGGCGACATCTCGCTCGACCGCCGCACCAGGCGGGTGACGCGCTCGACGCGCGACATCTCGCTGTCGCCGACGGAATTCCGCTTGCTCGAACATCTCATGCAGAATCCGGGCCGGGTCTATTCGCGCGCGCAATTGCTCGACGCGGTCTGGGGTCGCGACGTCTATGTCGACGAGCGCACCGTCGATGTCCATGTCGGGCGGCTGAGAAAGTCGATCACCCGCAGCCGCGAGATCGATCCGATCCGCACCGTGCGCGGCATGGGCTATTCCTTCGACGAGCGCTTCGGCCGCAGCAGCGCCGCCTGACTTGCGATAATCGCGCGAATCGGAAAGCTTGGCGTCGCCCTGAACTCTGGGAGACCGTCCATGCGCCGCCTTGCCCTCATCTCTGTCGCACTCATTTTCCTGACAGGGCCGACCTTCGCCGGCGAGGTGACGGACTTACGCGACAAGCGCTACTGCGAGATCATGCTCGGCAAGGGCGGCCTCATCCTGCCGAAGGAGTTCGACGTCTACAACACCATCGGGCTCAATGACTGCCCGGAAGACCTCTGGTCGAAGATCGACGTCGAGACGGTCAAGTCCGAAACCGGCGCGCGTTTCGTCAAGCTCAACGGCCCGCGCCATTGGATGATCGACGGCATGACCAACACGACACTGGTTTCGCCGGAACAACGCACATTCGAAGGGCTCGACATGCGCCTTGCCGGCATTCTGAAATTGCCGCTCGAAGACTTGTTGCGGCCGCCCAAGCCCTATCAGCAGCTCACCGTCGCGCGCCACACGACCTGGGTCTATCTGGCGGGCCAGCCGGTGTTCCAACTCATAGACGGCGAGGGCAATGTCTATTTCATGCAGTCCTACAGTCTCGAGAAGGACGCAAACCAGACCGCGCAAAGCCTGGCACAGCTCGGCAACGTGCTGACGCTCCCTTCGGGCTGGTCTTTCCGCGGCCTCACGCTCAAGGCCGACTACAATCTCACTGCCGCCAACAACATGGCGACCGTCACGCAGGACGATCTCCTCAACACCTATCAGCTCGCGCCCGGCGCCACGGCCGATCAATTTTAGAATCCTCATGCTGAGGTGCCCGCGTAGCGGGCCTCGTGGTTCGAGGGCGGCTGCGCCGCCTCCTCACCATGAGGCATACATCTCCCTCATCCTGAGGTGCATCGCGCAGCGATGCCTCGAAGGATGGGTAGTTGGGCGTTTGTCTTGAGAGCGCCATGATCGCTCAGCAGTTTCTCGCCCAGCGTCAATGCACGCATGGGAGGATCATTTGAGCATCAAAGTTTCAGCATCAGTCTTGTTCATATCGGCCGGCCTCTTGCTCGCCCTTGGAGGTGTGGCCTCTGCGACACCCACAGCGGCGCAGCAGCAGGCGATCCGTTCCGCCTGTCCGAGTGATTTCCAAAGCTATTGCGCCGGTGTCTCGCCCGGCGGCGCCGCGGCCTTGCAATGTCTCGAAAAGAATGTCGCGAAACTCTCTTCCGCCTGCCAGAGCGCGGTCAAGGCGGTGATGCCGGCGGCATCGTCGTCGTCATCGTCGAACAACAATGCGGCGACATCGACCGACAGCTCCGCAACGACCGACAGTTCGGCCACGACCGATTCATCCGACGACTCGACATCCGGCTCCGATGCCGCCGCGACGGACCAGAGCCAGCCTCAAACCCAGAAGAATTCGACGGGCCAGGCGGCAGCGCCCGAGCCCACGGTGCATCTCACCCTTCGCCAGGAGATCTTCCTGGTGCGTGAAGCCTGCGGGCCGGAATTCCGCGCCTATTGCGCCGGCATCCAATTGGGTGGCGGCAATGCCGTCAATTGCCTGCGCGCGCATGCAAGCAAGCTTTCCGGCGCCTGCAAGGGCGCGATATCGGATTTGATGCATTGAAGGCTGGTTCCAACCTCCCCCTTGTGGGGAGGTCGAAATTTGCGAGCGGCGAAGCCCGAAGCAAACTTCGGGTGGGGGATTGAGAGTCCAGCGCGACCCCCACCCTTGATCCCTCCCCTCAAGGGGGAGGGAAAATTATTACCTCCCGCTGGCGAATTTGCGGTGGCGGCGGTCCTGCAAGGGCTGGTAGGCGATGCGCGCGTGATACTCGCAATAAGGAGAGCCTTCGCGCGGGCCATGTCCGCAGAAGCAGAATTCCTCCGTACCCGGATCGCCGATCGGCCATTTGCAGGTCTTGTCCGAGAGATGCAGGATGGTCACCCGCCCGTCTTTCGGCAGATCGACCAATCGCAAGGGCTTGGGCTCGGGAAGCGACAATTGCCGCGCGATCGGCTCGGGCCGCATCATCGGCTTCAATGCGGTGTTGCCGGAACTCGGCATGGACGGGATGCCAAGGCTCCGTGCCGGATGGCTCGGCTCACGGATCTTGCGCGGACGCGCCACGGCGGTGCGCGGCTGCGGCGCCCGGCCCGACAGATTGAGCCGGTGAACCTTGCCGATGACCGCATTGCGGGTCACGCCGCAGCCGAGGCGCCCGGCAATCTGGCTGGCGCTCAAGCCTTCGGTCCATAATTTCTTGAGAAGCTCGACGCGCTCATCCGTCCACGACATCTTCTCGCCCGCCGGGCTGTCGATCAGCATCTCGTTCACTTTGGGAATCCTTCACCGTTCGCCGGACATATAAGCCCAGGCGTTGCCCCTTTTTACGCTATACGGAACGCTACATGTCGTAGTGCGACTGCCGCACCCTACTATACGCAGTGACTCACGATCAACGATATGACTGCTTGGTACGGGGTGTTTTCCCCAGTTCTCTTGCCGCCGTTCGAATTAACCAAGGTTAACAAGCTCGCGAATCGGCGGTCCATGCGACGGTTTGACTCAGTTTGTCAAAGCGCATTTTATGCTCGCGGGTGTGATTCTCTTCCACCGCAAAAAGGCCGTTAAATACACGGTTTGGTTGGGTTTGCGCCGGTCTTTGCAGGATTGTCACGGTCGGCTACGAAGTCCGGGCGGAGCAAAAATTGCGGGATCGAGATGATGTTACGGCTCAGCCTTGCCTTCGCCCTTGCCCTGTTGACAACCGAAGCCATCGCGCAGCCCACCGGCCGCTCGACGGCCATCGTGGTCACGCCGATCCACGAGGCGCAGGTCGTCCGCGGCGATGACGGGCGCGATCATGTCGAATACGAGCTCATGGTGATCAACGCCTTCGCGGCGCCGGTGACGCTCTCGGAAGTCGCGGTGATCGATCCGGCGGGCAAGACCTTGGCGACCATTGCCGGCGAGACGCTTTCCGCCGCCACGCAGACATTGCTGGCGCAAGTTCCCGGCGCCACCATCCCGGCTTCCGCCGTCGTCTCCGTCGATGTCGACCTCGCGCTTGAGCCGGGCGCAGCGCCGCCCAGCCTCACGCATCGCATCGCCTATACGATCGCACCGAATACGCCGGTGGCGACGATCCTTGCCAGCATGTCGGTCGACGGCCCGGTCGTTAATGTCGATCGCACCGCGCCGGTCCTCATCAAGCCGCCGCTCAAGGGCAAGGGATGGTTCGCGGTCAATGGCTGCTGCGGTCCCAATGTGCATCGCGACACGCGCATCGCGATCGACGGATCGCATATCGCGACCTCGGAGACCTTCGCCATCGACTGGACGCGCGTCGAGAACGGGCGAATGTTCGAAGGCGACGGCGCCAAGAACGAACAGCATTATGCCTTCGGCGCGGATCTTCTCGCGGTCGCCGAGGGCACGGTCGTTTCGGTGCGCGACGGCATGCCGGAAGAAACACCGTTCAAGCCGGTGTTGTCGGTCAAGGGGCCGGAGGATTATGGCGGCAATCACGTGATCATCGAGATCGCGCCTCAGATGTTTGCCGTCTATGCGCATATCCAGACGGGCAGCGTCGCGGTGAAGGCCGGCGATCGGGTCAAGGCGGGCGATGTGATCGGCCGGCTCGGCAATACCGGGAACACAACTGCACCGCATCTCCACTTCGCCATCCTCGACAAGGCGAATTTCTTTGCCGGCCGCAGCCTGCCCTTCGTGATCGATGCCTTCACCAATGCCGGAACTGCACGTCCGAGCGACCTCACTTCGCTCAATATCACCGGCGATCCGCGCCCGGTGACGAATGCCTATCCGCTCTATCTCGGCATCCAGGATTATCCGTAGGCTGACTGTTACTCTAACCCACACATAGAACCGTCACCCCAGCGAAAGAGGGAAACCGGGGCACGCCCAAGGGGCTCGGCCGCTTCTCCCGCCTGGCCAGGCATTGCGCAAAGCAGCGTCGTCAGAATGCGTCCATTCCGGCAAACCAAGCTTCTGCGCACGGGAAAAGCGGACAATGCACCCTTGTGCATGTCCGGTCGCGGATCGGATTTCGGGCCCCGATCCTGGCCACATCTTCACGATGTCAATCAGCGGTAGGCACGGCACGTTCAACCATGCTAGATAGGAACATATCAGGAACTTGTCAAGGATTATTTGTGCTTCCTAGGTGCGCGTTCTTATTCGGCTTTTCGAGGTCACGGCTAAGATGCTGGCGATGACGCCCCTTTCGCCGCTATTGCCGCCGCCGTTCCAGGACTGGTTCGCAAAGCGCGGCTGGGCGCCACGGCCGCATCAATTGGCGCTCCTCGATCATGCCGCCCAGGGCGAGAACGTCCTCCTCATCTCGCCGACCGGCGGCGGCAAGACATTGGCCGGCTTCCTGCCCACCCTCATCGAGCTCAGCCGGCCGCACCAGCGCACCGGCATCCACACGCTCTACGTGTCTCCCTTGAAGGCGCTCGCCGTCGACATTGCGCGCAATCTCGAAGCGCCGGTCGCTGAGATGAGCCTTCCGATCACCATCGAGACGCGCACCGGCGACACGCCGCATTCACGTCGCAAGCGCCAGCGCGAAAAGCCGCCTGACATTCTCATCACCACGCCGGAACAGCTTTCCCTGCTCGTTGCCGATCCGCATGCGGCGCATATGATGCAAAGCCTCAAGACGGTGATCCTCGATGAACTCCATTCGCTAGTGACATCGAAACGCGGCGTGTTGCTGTCGCTGGCGCTCACCCGCATCGAGGCGCATGCGCCGCAATCGCGCCGCGTCGGCCTCTCCGCCACCGTCGCCGACCCAGATGCGCTGCGCGCCTGGCTTGCGCCTCATGATGGCACGTCCGACCAGGCACCGCTCGTTCTCGGCAATCCCGGCGCGCCGCCCGATATCCGCATCCTCAAATCGGTCGAGCGCGTGCCCTGGGCCGGACATTCCTCGCTTTACGCGATCCCCGAAATCTATGCCGAGATCGGCAAGGCGAAGATGACATTGGTCTTCGTCAATACGCGCAGCCAGGCGGAGATGGTGTTCCAGTCCTTGTGGAACGCCAATGAAGATAATCTGCCGATTGCGCTCCATCACGGCTCGCTCGATGTCGGCCAGCGCCGCAAGGTCGAAGCAGCGATGGCGGCGGGAAAGTTGCGCGCGGTGGTTTGTACCTCGACGCTCGATCTCGGCATCGACTGGGGCGATGTCGATCTCGTCATCCATGTCGGCGCTCCGAAGGGCTCGAGCCGCTTGCTGCAGCGGATCGGGCGCTCCAATCACCGGCTCGACGAGCCCTCGCAAGCCTTGCTCGTTCCCTCCAACCGTTTCGAAGTGCTCGAATGCGAAGCGGCCCTTCAGGCGGCGACGGCCCTCGCGCAAGACACGCAATATCCCTTCGTGCTGAAGTTCGATGTGCTCGCGCAGCATATTCTCGGCCGCGCCTGTGCCGGTCCCTTCAAGCCGGATGATCTTTTTGCCGAAGTCACGCGCGCCTGGACCTATCGCAATCTCACGCGGGAAGACTTCGACCGTTGCGTCGATTTCGTCGCGACCGGCGGCTATGCGTTGAGGGCCTATGAGCGCTACGCCAAATTGAAGGCGCAACCGGACGGCTCCTTGCGCCTTTCGCATCCGAGCATCGCCCAGCAATACCGGTTGAACATCGGCACGATCGTCGAAGAGGAGATGCTGAAGGTCCGGCTCGCCAGCGTGAAGAAGCGGCTCGGCAAGAGGCTCGTCACCGGCGGCCGCGTGCTCGGCGAACTCGAAGAGTGGTTCCTCAGCCAGATGGCGGTCGGCGACACGTTTCTCTTCGCCGCGGAGATCCTGCGTTTCGAAGGCCTCGATGAATTCGGCGCGCTGGCGACGCGCAGCAAATCATCGGAGCCGGCCATCCCCTCCTATCAGGGCGGCAAGTTTCCGCTCTCGACCTATCTTGCCGAGCGGGTGCGCGAAATGCTCGGCGATCCGAAAAGCTGGCCGTCGCTTCCCGGACAAGTTCGCGACTGGCTTTCGATGCAGCGCTACAAGTCGCTCGTGCCTTCCGCCGATCAAATGCTGGTCGAGACTTTTCCGCGCGGGCACCATCACTATCTCGTCGCCTATCCCTTCGAAGGCCGGCTGGCACACCAGACACTCGGCATGCTGTTGACCCGGCGGCTCGAACGCTGGGGCATGCAGCCCCTGGGTTTTGTCGCCAGCGAATATGCGCTCGTCGTGTGGACGGTGCGCGATCTCTCCTTGATGATCTCGTCCGGCCGGCTCGATCTCAATCGTCTTTTCGATGAAGACATGATGGGCGACGATCTCGATGCCTGGCTCGCCGAGTCCAATCTCATGAAACGCACCTTCCGAAATGCCGCGATCATTGCCGGGCTGATCGAGCGGCGCTGGCCCGGCAAGGAGAAGACGGGACGCCAGGTCACGGTCAATTCCGATCTGATCTATGACGTGTTGCGCACGCATGAACCGCAGCACATTCTGTTGCGCGCCGCGTGGGATGACGCCGCGGACGGGTTGATCGACGCCTATCGGCTTTCGGCGATGCTCCGGCGCATTCGCGGGGCCATCGTGCATCGCGCACTTGACCAAGTGTCGCCTCTCTCGGTGCCGGTCATGCTTGAGATCGGCCGCGAATCCATTTACGGCGAAGCCCATGATGCGCTACTCGCCGAGGCCGCCGATCAGCTCATCGACGAGGCCATGCGGCTTGTCTAGGACGCAGCGCATCGCCCTCGGCGGGCTCGACTTCATTCCCGATCTTACGGGCGCGCTTTATGTTCCCGAATTTGATACTTTGATCGTCGCCGATCTCCATCTCGAGAAAGCCTCGAGTATCGCGCGGCGCGGCGTGCATCTGCCGCCTTACGATACGCGCGCGACATTGGCGCAGCTTGCCCTGGCGATCGAAGCCAGCAATCCACGGCGGCTGATTTTCCTCGGCGACAGTTTCCATGACAATGATGCAGGCAAACGGATCGCGCGCGACGATGTCGAGATGCTCGGCACGATGCTCAATGGCCGCGAAGCGATCTGGATCATCGGCAATCACGATCCGGTGCCGCCCGCCAATATCTGCACGCGCGTCGCCGAGCATGTGCTGCTCGGCCCGGTGCTGTTGCGCCATGCCCCTGGCCCACTCGAGTCAGGTGTGCATGAAATCGCCGGCCACTTGCATCCCGCGGCGGCGGTCGCGCAGCGCGGTCATTCGATCCGCTGCAAATGCTTCATCGGCGATGAGACGCGATTGGTGATGCCGGCCTTCGGTAGTTTCACCGGCGGCCTGTCGATCTCGGCCGATCCCTTCGTTGCGCTGTTTCCCTCCGGCGAATTCGCCGTGTGGATGCTCGGCAGCCGTGCCGTGCATCGCTTTCCCGCAAAGCGGGTCTACTAGCCGTCTTCTCCCGCCTGCGGGAGAAGAAGGGCCCCGCGTCGCGCGAGCGACGTGGGTAGATGAGGGGATTTGATTGGCGATCTCCCCCTCACCTTTCCCATTGCTGCGCAATGGGCCCCTGTCCTCTCCCGCACGCGGGCGAGGACAACATAGGCTTACAGAAACATCCTCTCACCCAGCATGGCGAGGATCGCGATGCCGGCGGCGGCGGTCACCAGCATGCGCCACTTGCCGTACCAATAGGGCAAGCGTCCCTCCTCGACCGCCAGCACATCGGCGAGTGCCTGCAACAGAAGTACGATCAGCAGGATGCAGAGCGCAAATTCCGGCCTCAGGATCAAAGAGAACCAGGCGGCATAGGGCGGGATAAGGCCAAGCAGCAGTTCGTGGGCCGGCAATGCGGACAGAACCGCGCCCCAGCGGACGCCGCTGAAGAATGTGATGAGGAATGCTGCATAGATTGGGCCGGCTTGGCGGGCGAGAGTATCAAACCCATATTCCGGCACCCAGAGTGCCGCGATACTTGCCGCAAGCGGCAGGGCGGCGATCAGTCCGGCAAGCCAGGCCACCGCGGATACGCGAGTTTCGACGAACGCAACTGACATGCGCGCAAGCTTTGCGCATCAGGCGCGGCTAATCAAGCCGGGCTCAGTTGAGTTCGGCGGTCGGTCCCGGCGCCTGCCAATCCGCCTCGATGACGGATACGCGATTGGCGGGCTCGATTTCAGGCCGCGGCACGAAAGAGTCGATGCGCAATTGCGTCCTGGCGGCAAGATCGGGCGGCAGGGCGGAGGTGACTTCGGTGAGCCGCGTATTGGCGTCGAGATCGCCCTGGCGCACCGCCAGGCCGTACCAATACATGGCTTGGACGAGATTCTTCTCCAGACCTAAGCCGCGTTCGAAAAGTATGCCGAGATTGTACTGGCTGTCGCTCAAGCCATAGGACGCCGCCGCCTCGAACCAGCGCGCCGCCTTCTGGTAACCGGCAGCGCCCGCCTGGGCACCGGCATAGATCACTGCGACATTGTGCATGGCTTTGACATTGCCGCCCTCGGCAGCGCGCTCATACCAGGCGAGCGCGGTCGCCATGTTGCGCGGTACACCCTCGCCCCGCTCGTACAGAGTACCAAGGCGATATTGCGCCGGCGCCAGGCCCTGCGAAGCCGCCTTCTCGAACCAGATCGCGGCGGCCGCTGGATCGGCGGCAACACCGCCTCCTTCAAGAAAGCGGCTGGCGATGATGAATTGCGCGTTGGGATTTCCCTTGAGTGCTGCTTCGCGCAACGGCGCGCTGCCGATCGCAGCGGGGAGTGCGGCATCCTCGCCGCGCGCGGTTTCGGTTTCGGACGGCGAAGGCAGGGCCGCGGTGAGCATGGCGTCGACCATGCGAGAAATGCTGACTGCCGGCTGCGTGCCGGAAGCGGACGGCGTCGCAGGCATGATCTCGCTCGACTTCACCGCACCGGCGGCCGGCGCTTTCGGCTTCGAAGCGCGCATATAGGTGCCGAAGGCGAGTGCCGAGGCTGCGGCGAGGAGGACAAGGCCGATCAAGAGCAGGCGGCGGCGCTTGCCGGTATCTGGCGCCTTGGGCGCTTGCGGCGCCTCGACCGTCGGCGCTGTCGGCGCCGTCGCAGCGGGTTTGCCGGTGCGGTTTAGGAAGGGCAGCGAAAAACTCTTACCACCCGGCTTGGCGGGCTTGTCCTTGGCGCGGTTCAAAAAACTCATGCCGCTCGAAAACGGGCCGGAAGGTTGATGCGAGGCGGCCTGCGCAGCGCGGCGCGCGGCAGCGATGAAATCGTCGGATGGCGGGCGCGCATCGGCAACGGGAGCCTCAAGATCGGGCAAGGGTGTCACGAGCGGCGTGACCAAGGGCGCATGCGGCTTGCTCAATTCCGGCGCGAAGCGGTCGAGCGGGGGAATTTCGGGCGGCTGGAAGGGCGGCTGTTCGGCGCCGCGCATCAAGGGAGAAATCGCCTCCTCGACGGTTGTCGGTTCGGCTCGCGGCGCCGGAGGAAGTGTGGTGCCATCCATATCGCCGAGGCGCGACACGATCTGCGAGATCGCCTCGTGGATGGCGGTGAAGGTTTCCTGGTTGCGCTGGTCAACCATCGAGGAACTGGCACGCAAGGCATCCAGCCCGTCGACGAGGGCGCGCAAATCCGTCGACGACCCGCCGTCGCCGCCATTGCGCATCGCATCGCGTGCCCAATTGCGGTTCTGCTCGACGCTTTCCGAGAGCTGGGCGATCGAGCGTTCGATATTGGCGAGGTTGCCCAACTGGCTTTCGGTGTGGCCAAGCCGATCGACGAGGGCGGAAATCTGCGGTTCGATCGCCGGCCAGGCCGGTATCTCGCCGCGCTCGCTCACCAGCCGGTCGAGCTTGTGATCGAGCCGGGCAATCCGCGCATCGAGTTCGGCGATCTGCGGCGCCAGATCCGGATCGCCTCCGGCAGATCGCTTGTCCATCGCGGCGATGCGCGCTTCGATATCGGCCAGTGGCCGCAGATCGGTGCCTTGCGCAACGCGCGCCGAGATCTGTTCGAGACCGACGCGAATGGCATGAAGATCGCGTTCGGATGCGGCATCGGCCTTGAGGTCGTCGAGCCGCTGGCTGAGACCTTCGAGCTCGCCCCACAGGCGCTGGCCCTCGGCGCCAAGCGTTACTTGCGCGGGCGCCGCCGACCTTGCCTCGCTCGCGGCAGCCTGGATACGCCGCTCGATCTCACCCATCTCACGCTGCAGTCGCGTATCGGATTCGGCCCTGACCGCATCGATGCGTTCGGCGAGCCTGGCGAATTCGGCTTTCACCGGCGCCGGCAAATCCTGGCGCGCTGCGGTTTCAAAGCGCGACATGCGGGTCGAGACTTCGCCCAGCCGTTCCTCGATCCGCGTGATCGGTCCGGAGGCGCGCAAATCCGCTTCGCTCATGCCGGTGTCGGACTGCGAGACCATCTGATCGATGCGGCCTTGCAGCGCCTGGAGCGAATCCCTCGAACGCGTCTCGCTGTCGGCGATGTGTTCGATGATATTGCGCAACGCGCTCTCAAGCGCCGAATAGCCAGGGACGTCTTCCGGCCGCGTCGGCATCCCAGCCGGGCCGGTCTGGCCGATGCCGGCGAGCCGGTCGTTGACCGCCGCGAAGGCTTCGGCGGTTTCGCGCTCGCTGGTGTCGAGGCGTTCCAGTATCCGGTTAAATTCCTTGGAGAAGCGGGCTTCCCCCATTGGCCGTCCGGCGGTCGCGCGCTCGTCCTCGCGGGCAAGCCGGGTCAGTTGATCGGCGAGGTCGTCCATGCGGGCGGGCACATCGCCTCCCGGCTCAGTGGACCGCGACCTAAGATTGCGTCCCGTTGCCGCAGACTCGGATTGCTCCATGATGACGGTATTGAGCCAGGCGCCGAGCGTCATGCCGCGCCGACGCGCCGCATCCTTGGCGGCCTCTCGCGCATCGGCTCCAATCCCCTTAACGCTCCACGGGATGCCGGGCTTCATATGCAATTCTCGCCTTCTCTCGACCGGTCTGGCTAAACGGTTCGCTGGAAACCGTTCCCGCCGGACTGGAATTCCGCTACCCAAAAGTTAACGTCTTTGGTAAACATTCCGTTAAGCGGAGAATCGACCCGCATTGCCGGTCTTTTACCAGCCATGCGCGAGAAGCAGTCCCGTATGCGGGGCTAATGACGATTCGTCACGTGACGCGTCTTGTTCGGCTTGACGTAGGCGTTATATGAGGGGAACAACCCAAAACCAAGCAATAAGAACATTGGAGCAACGAGATGACATCAACTGCCACCGACAAAGCCAATCGTGACCGTACCTACTCGATTACCGAACTTTGCCGCGAATTCAACGTAACGCCGCGCACTTTGCGGTTTTACGAGCAGAAGGGCCTCCTGGCCCCGGCGCGCCGCGGCTGGACGCGGCTTTTCAGCTATCGCGACCGCGCCCGCCTGCAGCTCATCCTGCGCGGAAAGAAAGTCGGCTTCTCGCTTGAAGAGATCAAGGAGATGCTCGAGCTTTACAACCTTAAGGACGGGCAGCTTACGCAACTCCGCGTTGCCGCCACCAAGTTCCGCGAGCGCCGCGAGGCCCTGCACCAGCAGCGCGTGGAAGTCGAAGAGGCGATCGAAGAGCTTGAGAAAACAATCACGCTCATCGACAGCCTGCTCAAGGAGCGTGAAAGCGGAGCACCGCGCGCCGCCAATGCCGGCTAGCCGATAGGGCGCATATCCGCCTAAGCTTGGCTCGTTTTCGTCAGGGATACGCTTGTCTGTCTTAAGTGTTACCAAGCCATCCTGGTTCAGCGAGGATGTCGAGCTACTGGCGGAAAGCGCGAAGCGCTTTTTCGAACGTGAATGCCTTCCCCATTACGAAGAATGGGAAAGGCAAGGTTGCGTTGACCGCAATGTGTGGCGCAAGGCCGGCGCGGCCGGCCTTCTTTGCCCATCGGTGCCGGAACAGTATGGCGGTGCCGGCGGAACATTCGCGCATGAAGCCACTATCTCGCATGCCGCGTATCTGGCGGGCGTCGAGGGCTTCGGCATCTCGCTCCACAATGCCATCGTTACTCCCTATCTCGCCGCCTTCGGCTCGGAGGAGCAGAAGCGAAACTGGCTGCCGCGCCTGGCAAGCGGAGATCTGGTCGGTGCGATCGCCATGACGGAGCCGTCCGGCGGCTCCGACCTCCAGGCGGTCAAGACGACGGCACGGCGCGACGGCAATCACTATGTGCTGAGCGGCCAGAAAACTTTCATCACCAACGGCCAGCTCGCCAATCTGATCATCGTCGTCGCCAAGACCGATACCTCGCAAGGTGCGAAGGGAATCTCGTTATTCGCGGTCGAGACCGACGGGCTCGACGGCTTCACGCGCGGGCGCAATCTCGACAAGATCGGGCTCAAGGCGAATGATACTTCGGAACTCTTCTTCGACGGCGCGCGCGTTCCGGCCTCGGCATTGATCGGGCCCGAAGAGGGCCAGGGCTTCACCATGCTGATGCAGCAATTGCCGCAAGAGCGATTGCTGGTGGCGCTCGGCGCCATGGCGCGCATAGAGCGCGCGCTTTCCGTGACCATCGATTACGTGAAACAGCGCAAGGCCTTCGGCCAGCGCCTGATCGATTTCCAGAATACCCAGTTCGAATTGGCCGAATGCAAGACGGAAGCAACCGTCGCGCGCGTCTTCATCGACCATTGCATCGGCCGGCATATCGATAGCGGCATCGACACCGCCACCGCTTCGATGGCGAAGTACTGGGTTACCGATCTCCAGTGCAAGATCATCGACCGCTGCCTGCAACTCCATGGCGGCTATGGCTATATGAACGAGTATCCGATCGCGCGGATGTTTCGCGATGCGCGCGTCGAGCGTATCTATGCCGGCGCCAATGAAATCATGAAGGTCGTCATTGCAAGAACTCTCTAACAGGCCCGCACGGCAACGCCCGCTGCTCGGCTTCAGCTCCAACGATATCGATCGCTCCGCCAATCACCGCCGCGACCAAGCCTGGCTCGCGACGCAGCTTGCGCATCGCGACGCGGCGGTCATCGATATTTCCGGCGACAAGGTCGCCGTCGCCGGCGGACACATCCTGACGCGGCCGCCACGCGCGGCCGAGGATCTGGTGTTTCTCGGACTGGACAGTGACGATCGCCCGTATTTTGCGGCGCGCGCCGCCAATGCCGGAGAGGACTGGCGCGACCTGCGCAGCCTGGCGATCGAAGGCACCGTAACGCCCTCCGAACTCGGACTGCTCGCGCAAGCCCGATCGCTCATCAACTGGCATCTCACGCATGGTTTCTGCGCCAATTGTGGGGTCGCCACCAGCATGATGGATGGCGGCTATCGCCGGCATTGCGAGGTTTGCGGCACGGATCACTTCCCGCGCACCGATCCGGTGATCATCATCGTCGTCACGTCTTCGAAGGGTCTGCTGCTCGGGCGGCAGAAGATCTGGGCGCCCGGCATGTACTCGGCACTCGCCGGCTTCATGGAACCCGGAGAGACGATCGAGAATGCGGCGCGCCGCGAAGTCTTGGAAGAATCCGCCATCCGCGTCGGCGACATCCGCTATGTGATGAGCCAGCCCTGGCCCTTCCCCTCAAGCTTGATGATCGGGCTCATCGGCGAAGCCGAGAGCGAGGAGATCACCGTCGATCCCGTCGAGCTTGAAACCGCGCGATGGTTCGATCGCGACGAACTCATCCTCATGCGCGAAGAACGCCATCCGGACGGGCTCAAATTCCCGACGCGCATGGCGATTGCGCATCATCTCATTCTCGAAGCGCTTCAGCTTCCCTGACGCTCGGCCATGCGCCTGGCGATCTCGGCGCGATAAGGGCTTGCGCGATATACGCCGAGCACGCGCAAGTAGGATGTGAAGAATTCCAGTTCCTCAAGCGCGAGCCGGACCGAGCGATCGGCGGGATGGCCTTCGATATCGGCATAAAACTGCGTCGCCGAGAAATAGCCCTCGAGCTGGTAGGATTCGAGCTTCGTCATGTTGATGCCATTGGTGGCGAAACCGCCGAGCGCCTTATAGAGCGCAGCGGGCACGTTCCTGACCCGGAAGACGAAGCTCGTCATCACCGGCTTGTCTTCCGGCTCGGCATCATGCGGCGTTGCCGAGAGAATGATGAAGCGGGTGGTGTTGTGATCATCGTCCTCGATGTCGCGGCGCAGGATCTCAAGCCCGTAGATTTCCCCGGCCAGTGCCGTGGCAATGGCCGAGCGTGTCTTGTCGCCGGTTTCCGACAGTTCGCGCGCAGCACCGGCCGTGTCGGCGGCGACAACGGCCGTCAGCCCCAGTTGCCGGATCAATTTGCGGCATTGGCCGAGCGCATGGACATGGCTGTGAACCGAGCGCATGTCCTCGAGCTTCGCACCCTTGACGGCGAGCAGTTGATGATGAACGCGCAGGAAATGCTCGCCGATGATGTAGAGGTTCGCCGCAGGCATCAGGTGATGGATGTCGGCGACGCGGCCG
>JAESFU010000513.1_pt1 | contig 19221 bp, 15 predicted proteins | sample 9269461 | NCBI WGS metagenome assembly JAESFU01 (sample SAMN14502556, study PRJNA617107) | algae metagenome | isolation source: Stenomitos rutilans HA7619-LM2 and co-occurring heterotrophs from cave walls | place: USA: Waikapalae cave, Hawaii | collected 2009-07-28
GAGTTGCATCTCGGTGGCGAGCTTGTGCATAAGCGGAGCGTTTATGCAGCAGGACGCGATACAAGTTTCTATCCAACTTACCGGGGGTTTTCGCTCGCGTTGCTCGCTCGACCCCCGGCTACATTCGTGCGCCCCTGTCGGGGCGAAAACAAAGACATCAGGATCTCGTGCAGCATCCTGCGGGCTTTTCACACGTCTTCACAGTCTCTTGTATTGATCCGCGTCGTCCGCGTATTCAGCGGCTCAATTCTTCTCTGATCTTGCGTTGATCCGCGGCTTGTCTGATCCGTTTCATCCGTGAAATCTGTGGCCTGTCTTGGCTTGGGCAAGGAGAAAAGAACAAAGACCCTCGCTTGCGCGTCGGGTTCGTTGAGGCAACACCAGCAGGATTTCAGTGGAGGTTGCGGGAGATTTCGACGACGAGCGTGTCGTCTGCAGGGGGGCCGTAGCGGTGGGATTCCACTGCGTGGCGCAGCGTGCGGGACCAGCCTGCAGTGGCGTCGGGGGTGCCGAAGGCGACGAGCTTCTGCACGCCCTTGACGCCCATCATCTTGCCGGTGCGGTCGCGGGCTTCGATCGCGCCATCGGTGTAGGCGATGAGTGAATCGCCGGGGCCGAACTGGAGCGACTGGGGGTCTGCGTCGAATTCATCGGAGCCGCACGCACCCAGGACAAAGGCAGTGGAGTTGAGCTCGTGGATCTTACCGTCGACGGTGCGGAGGAATGCAGGTGGGTGCCCGCCGCTGGCGTAATCGAGGACGTTGCTCTTGAGGTTCACGCGCATGCACAACGCGGTGACGAAGACCGAGTGCGTCGCGAGCGTGAGGTGGACGTAGCGGTTGAGGAGATTGAGGACCTGGCCAGGGCCGATCTCGGGGTTCTCTGCAAAGACGCGTTCGAGTTCGCCGTGGAGACGGTTGACTGTGAGCGCAGCGGGGATGCCATGGCCGGTGACGTCCATGAGGACAACGCTCAGGTGCGTTTCATCGCGACCGGAGGGGCCAAACCAGTTGGCGTAGAGATAGTCGCCGCCGATCTGCCGCATCGGCTCGTACTCGTACGAGAAGCGCAGGTGCTTGGTATGGCGAGCAGGCGGGAAGAGGGCCTCGTGGATGCGACGTGCATCGACGAGTTCGCGGCGCACGTCGGCGTAGCGGCGCTGGAAGAAGGTGAGCTTGTGCTGCTCGTAGCGGGTCGAGTGCTTGATCCAGGCGATGATGATGCCCGGCGCGATCAGGAGCGGGAAGAAGCTCACGCGAAAGAGCTTGGAGGAGATGTCGTCGGAATAGGTGAAGGTGATGACGCCAAAGCACGCCCACACCGCAAGCCCTGCACGTGCAGCCTGCCATGTCGTCCACGGAAGGAAGATGGCCGCGACCGTGTGAACCCACATCGTGCCCCAGAAGGCCATGCCGATGGCAGGGTCGACCCCGAGCCTTCGGACGAGGATCTGGCCGACTGCGTCGAAGATCACAAGGCCGACGGTGAGGCGCTCGATGCCCTGGCTTGCGTACTTGCGGGTGTAGGCGATGAAGGCAGATGCAACGTGCACCGCGACGAAAAGAAGTGTGTAAAGAACTGCCTGCCAGGGGAACGATTTCCCCGCGTCCTCGGGGCGTTCAAAGCCAAAGAGCGTGCGGAGGAGGGTCGTCCCTGCGAAGTATCCTGCAAGGTCGTATCCGCAGAGGATCAGCCCTGCCGCACCTGTGATCGAGGCAAACCACACGAACTGGCGGCGGAGGAGCTTGTCCGTGCTTGCATCAAACTCGGCGCGGAAGTCCGAGGTGAAGGTGCTGGATTGGCGTGCACGAGAAGCCACGGGTGTTTGCGAGTCTTTTGAACTGGATCAGGCACGCGTCGGGCAGGTGCCCCTAGCGTAGAGTGCGGAGTGTAAGGGATTGGCGGAGATCGGGGGCAGGAATCCAGAAGTCGAGGGGGGAATCCTGCAAGGGCTTGCACGCAGGAGGGTTACTTTGGCCGCGATGCACCGGGCGTCCAGAGGGTGTCTGCCGCACCGTTGTCGTTGGCGACGCGTGAGAGGACAAAGAGAAGATCGCTGAGGCGGTTGAGGTACTTGAGCGCCTCTGCATTGGTCGTGTCGGGGTCGGTCCTGCGGAGCGTGGTGACAAGGCGCTCTGCACGGCGGACAATGGTTCGCGCCAGGTGAAGTGAAGCAGCAAGGGCGCTCCCGCCGGGGAGCACAAAGCTGGTGAGGGGCGCGAGCGGTTCGTTGTACTCGTCGATGAGCCGTTCGAGCCGCTCGGTCTGCGAGGGAAGGATTCGGAGCCTGCTGCCTGGGGTTTCGGTCGATTCGACCGGCGTGGCGAGATCCGCGCCGCAGTCAAAGAGATCGTGCTGGATGAGGGCGAGAATCTCTGCGAGCTGGGTCTTGATGTGATCCTGGCCGGGGCCGCCCGAGTGTGCATGGACGATGGCCAGGCCGATCGCTGCGTTGGATTCGTCGACCGTGCCGTAGGTTTCGACGCGCAGGTGGTCCTTGGGGACGCGGGCACCGGTCGCTAGGCCGGTGGTTCCTGCGTCGCCGGTCTTGGTGTAGATGCGGTTGAGCTTGACCATCAGGGTTTTCTCCGGGATCGGTGGAAGGGCATTGTTGGCTGCGTTGGGGCCCGGTGGAAGGGTGACTGGAGGGGTGACAGGGGGGTGTCAGGGCTGCTCGAAGGACGGGTTGTTAAATAGAGGATGGGACGGGGGATGCGGGGAACGATGCAGGGCAGGGTGTGAGCGGCAGAGTCCGGGCTTCAGAGGCAGGGCTGTCGCGATGGAGCGGTAGACGCAAGGTCGTTGAAGAGCAAGGGCAGCATGGACAGGGAAGCCACGATCGAGGTGCAGCGGGGGCTCTTGAAGCGGTGGATGCCGCGGGGGATCGGCGCGCCGGTCGGTGGCAATGGTGGGGGACTGGTCGATCGCGTGCTCGCTGCACGTGGTCTTGTCGGCCGGAGCGCTGCAGAGGCGTTCTTCGATGTTCGGCTCAGCCAGTTGCACGATCCGTCGCTGATGCCGGATCTTGATCGTGCTGCAGGTCGGATTCTGGATGAGGTGATGGCGGGCGGGCCGGTCGTGATCTACGGGGATTACGACGTTGACGGCGTGACCGCGACCGCGATCCTGATGCACACGATCCGCGCGATCAAGCCCGACGCCGATGTGTCGTGGTATATCCCGCATCGCGTGGAAGAGGGATACGGGCTCAATCGCGAGGCAGTTGAGCAGATCGCGCGGTCGTGCGTCGAGCGTGGGGCGAAGGTTGGCAGGCGGGGCGTGATCGTGTCGGTCGATTGCGGCGTGACTGCAGTGGAGCCTGCACGTGCAGCGCGGGAGATGGGCGTTGATCTGATCATCACGGACCATCACAACGGTCCTGCCACGGTGGACGGGCTGCCGGACGTGTTTGCAGTGGTGCATCCCAAGCGACTGGATTCTGCGTATCCGTTTGGCGAGCTTTCTGGCGCGGGCGTGGCGTACAAGGTCGCGTGGCGGCTTGCGACGCTGGCGTCGGGGTCCGCGAAGGTCAATGAGCGGCTGCGCGGCGTGCTGATCGAACTGCTTGCACTTGCAGCACTGGGGACGATCGCGGACGTGGTGCCGCTTGTTGGCGAAAACCGCGTGATCGCGCGGTATGGCCTTGGGCGGATCAAGAACTCGCCGATCGTGGGTCTGCGTGCGCTGGTGGAGGCGTCGGGGCTTGCAGGTGATGAGGTTGATGCACAGGGTGTGGGGTTCAAGCTCGCGCCGCGGCTGAATGCGTGTGGAAGGCTTGGGCATGCGAACGAGGCTGCGGAGCTCTTGACGACGAGCGATGCAGGGCGGGCGAAGGAGATCGCAGAGGGCTTGACCGCGACCAACGACGAGCGGCGGCGGGTTGAGCACGAGATTTTCGATCGTGCGTGCGAGATGGTGGAAGCAGCAGGGATGCACCTTGAAGCCAGGCGCGCGATCGTGCTTGCGGATGAAGGGTGGCACACGGGCGTGGTGGGGATCGTGTGCTCGCGACTTGTTGAGCGGTATGGAAGGCCGTGCATCTTGCTTGGACGCGAGGGAGAGATGTGTCACGGATCGGGGCGATCGGTGGATGGGTTCAGCCTGCATGGCGCGCTTGAGATGTGCAGGGAGCATCTCCTGCAGTTCGGCGGGCACGATATGGCTGCAGGGATGCGTGTCGAGTTGTCGCGGCTTGAAGCGTTTGTGGAGTCGTTCATCGCGGTGGCGAACGAGCGGATCAGCGTCGAGCAGCTCGGCGGGGTTGTGCGATTTGACGCGGATGCGACGCTCTCAGAGATGTCGGTCGAGGTGGTGAAGCAGCTGGGGCGGATGGAGCCGTTCGGGAGAGAGAACCCGCAGGTGTGCGTGCGTGTGCGTGGATTGAAGATCGTGGAGCAGCCGAGGTTGCTTGGGTCGACGGGGAGGCACATCGCGCTGCGTGTGCAGGACGAGGCGGGGCGGTGGAGCAGGCTGGTCGCGTGGGGATGGGGCGACCGCATCGATGAACTCAGGACCGGCCAGCGGATCGACGTGGTGGTAACGCCGAAGGTTTCGAATTTCAACGGCGAGCGCGTGGAGCCGGTGGTCGAAGATGTGTACGTGTGGCGGTGAGTGGGACGCGGCCAGCGACGAAGGCGACAGGGCCAAAGAGCCAAATGGCAAAGGGCCGGATGCAGCGCTGCAGAGCGAATCTGCTACATGAAGGAATCTACATCTTGCGAATTGGCATGAAGCTGATCGGCCAGCAGTCGTGTCGTTGCAGTGGCGCCCGAGGCAGTTGTATATAGAGATGAGCGATGCAAGCGCTTTCTGCCGTGGCTTGATGTGAGTTTGAAGTGAGTTTCGGGGATTGCGTGGGGCCTTGGCGCGGCGGATGCTGGGATTCGGACGCGATCAAACCGGATCCGGCGGGTGGGTAATTGCTCGCATAAAAATAGGCATTTTGGTAGTTCTCCGAAGGCGTCTGGACTTGGCATGAATCCCTCGGCGCGGTAGATTGGCCCTTCCCCACCCGCGCGGTGCTTGGGAGAAGTGTTTTTGAGTGAGCATTCGCGCGGCAACCTTTGGAGAACACCATGATGAGTCGTTTGAGCTTCGGCACACGGGCAGCGGTCGCAGGTCTGCTTGCAGTCTGCGGTCAGGCATCCGCACAGTCCATGAACGTGTCGGGCGGGGTGTGCGTCGAGAAGCTCGACGCGGACGGCAACGTGTACGAGATCCGCGAGATGTTCGAGTTCCCCTGCCTCGATGGGGATGCAGGTAACTCGATGCGCGTGACGCCGAACTTCTACTCGGCAGGCACGGACCCCGAAGCAGACAGCCATTCTTCCGCCAAGTTCCTTCCCGATGGCTCGGGCGTGGTTGTCGCCAACCGCGAGAGCAAGAACCTGGTGATCTTTGATCCGACCACCCGCGCCATGATCCGCGCCATCCCCCTCTCGGGCAGCCCCGAGAGCGTGGCGGTCTCGCCCAACGGGCAGATCGCGGTGACGGCAAACATGACCGAGAACACCGCGTCGATCGTCAACCTCGTGACGGGCGTTGAAATCGCCGTCGTCGACGTCGACACCGCGCCGACGACCGCCCTGATCAACGCTGCAGGCACGCTCGCGGTCCTGAGCTGTTCGGGCTCGCAGACTGCAGTGATCGTCGACATCGCATCGGCCACCGCAACGCTGACGGTCACGACCGGCGGCCTCTACACCTCGGTCTCGGTCAACCCCGAAACCTCCGCCTACGCGTTCCGTGCATACGGCCCTGCTCTTGCAGGTAACACGCTGGTCTTCCCCGATTCGACCAACGACCAGATCCACCTGATCGACATCACGACGGGCATCACCAACAGCCTTCCCTGCGCTGATGCACCGATCGGCGTCGCGGTGACGCCCGACGGCACCAAGGCAGTCGTCTCGCACTACTTTGCTTCGCGCACGCTGAGCGTCGTCGACGTGACCACCGGCGTGATCTCCGCATCGCACTCGATGCCGGTCGACCTCTGGGGCCCGGTTGCGATCAACCCCGCGGGCACCAAGGCAGTCGTTGCCGTCCAGAACGCATGCAGGGTCGTGAACCTCGCGACCGGTGCAACGACGGGCGACATCGCGACCGCGTCGGTCAACGAGATGTACACCTCTGCAGACGGCCAGTACGCAGTGTGCGTCGGCTTCCGCGGCAGCCTGATCTCCTTCACCACTGAAACGCTGGTGAAGGACCTCAACAACTTCGTCTCCGCCTCGGTCGGCGCGGTCTCGCCTGCAGGCGCGGTCGCCGCGATGTTCTCCGACACGTTCGGCGAAGACATGGTCATCGTCACGACCAACGGCACCTCCGGTTCGCTTCAGTCTGCAGGTCCCTCGGGCCCCGCACCTGAAGCAGACCGTGCACGTACCGCTGCAGTCTCGCCCGACGGTTCGTACACCGTCGTCGTGAGCCAGCAGAGCCAGACGGCAACGGTGATCGATTCGGCCAGCGGCGCGATCCTCCACACGGTGAACGTCGATCGCCGCCCCGGCGAAGTGAAGATCACGCCCGACGGCACCCGTGCAGTGGTTTCGAGCCGCGACGGCACGAGGCTCTCGATCATCACGCTCGCCACGGGCGCGAAGACGGACGTCACGATCTCGACGCGTGCAGACGCGTTTGAGATCTCGCCCAACAGCCAGTACGCCTACGTCACGGTCATCACCGGCGGCGACGGCGTGTGGCGCGTCAACCTGAACACGGGCGCGGTCGAGGGCGCCAAGCTCGCGACGGGCGACATGGGCAGCGTTGGCTACGGCTACCAGCAGTTCAGCGGCACCGCCATCAGCCCCGATGGCGCCACGCTCGTCACCTGCAATTCGTTCACCAACAACATCACGATGATCGACACCGCATCGTGGACGGTCGTCAAGACCGTCACCGTCGGCACCTTCCCGACCCGTGCATCGTTCAGCGCTGACGGCAGCGAGATCTACGTCTCGAACCTCAACGCAGACACGATCTCGATCGTCTCGAACGCAGGCGCTGCCTCCGCAGTGACCGGCACGGCCCTCGTCGGCGATGGTCCCTTCATGACCTGCCCCACGCCCGACGGCAGCAAGCTCTACGTCGCCAACTACTACGCCAACAACATCGGCGTCGTGAACCTTGTCTCGAACGTCCAGGTCCAGACGATCCCGCTCCCCTCGGGCCAGTCGCTCGCGGGCATGGCGATCTCGCCCGACGGCTCGTCGCTCTACGTCACGTACGGCACCGCGGGCATCACCTTCGGCACGGGCAGCTACAGCCTGTCGCAGTCCGGCGCGCTCCGCATCTACGAGACGACCGGTAACACGGTTGTCGAGACGGTCCCCGTCTCGTACGCAACCTCCGCGCTTGCCCTCTCTGCAGATGGCAGCGTGGTCGCGATGCCCCAGCCCTGGGGTGACGGCGTCACGATCATCGACCTCGTTGGCTGCCCTGCAGACTTCGACGGCTCGGGCTTCGTTGACACCGACGACTTCGATGCGTTCGTCGGCGCGTTCGAGGCAGGCGATCAGTCCGCGGACTTCGACGGAACGGGCTTCGTCGACACCGATGACTTCGACGCGTTCGTTCGTGCGTTCGAAGCAGGTTGCTGATCTGGCCTGTCAGTTGGTTTCTTTGCTGCATTGAGAATCCGGGCCTGACTGCAGGCCCGGATTTCGATCTCTACGACCGAGGCATGGGAAGCTGGGGAACTTCAAGACCGCAAGGTCGATTGAAGTTCACTCTTCTTCCTATGCCTCGGTCTGTTTTGGGGGTACATTCGAAGGCCTTGCGGGGTGTTGCCCGGGTATGGATGGCTGGTACTCAGACATGGTCCTGGCTCAGAGCAGCCAGGACCATGGCACCCAGATCAGCACCATCGCACTCATATTGCAACGGGCTGCTGCATGTGAAAGAAGGGGTACATCATGCGTGGGTGGTTCTCGATGGCGGTCGTGGTCGTGATGGGTGTGCTGGCATCTGGCGCGCGGGGGCAGTTTTGTTTCCCGAACGTGCAGTCGACTGCAGGTGGCGGCGTGCAGGCCGTCAGCATCATGAACAGCAGCCGCGTCGCGATCGGCCACGGCGGACGCGTGCGGCTGATTGATGTTTCCAATCCAGCGAATCCCGTGTCGGGCGGGTCGGTTGACCTTGGCGAGCTGGTGCGCGACATGGACACTGGCGCGCACACGTGCGTGCTTGGTGCATCGTCCCTGTACGTGATTGACGACAACTCACTCGCGTCCCCTGCACTCCTTGGCGGCGTGTTCATCGGCACCGCGACCGAAGCTCCGCTTGCGGTCGATGTCTCGGGGCAGATCGCGTACGTCGCGACGCGGCGCGGGCTTGCGGTGTATGACCTTACGGTGCCGCAGGTGCCATCGCGCATCGCGATGCTTGAATCGGGCGCGCTTGGCGCATTCAACGATGTGTTCGTCACGGGCAACCGCGCGTACGTGATCTCGCACGAGAACGTGAACAACACGAGCTTCATTCTCGAGCTTGACATCAGCACGCCGTCGTCGCCCGCGATCACCCGCTCCAACTTCTCCGCGACCGACCGCTTCACCGCAGTGACTGCCAGCGGAAACTTCGTCTACGTGTCGTCAAAGCTGGGCTTTCGCGTGTTTGAGATCTCCGGCTCACTTCTTCCAGAGCGTGATGTGCTCTTGCGTTCATCGGATAACTCCTTTGAACACATGCGCCTTGCGGTGGATGTCGGCGGGCGCGTGCATGAGTCTGCAGGTGGAGAAGGTCTTCGTGTCTACAACGTTTCGAACCCTGCGAACGTCTCACTCGCGTGGACGGTCGCGGGGGATGGGTTCGTGCACGACATCGCGGTCGATTCATCGCTCCGGCGCGGGTACATGGCAGATGCAGAGGGCGGGCTTCGCGTGCTTGACACTTCCGCGAACGGATCGCCGCAGCTCGGGCGGTTTGTGACGAACCCGGGAATCGCGAATGCGGCAGCGGCGTTTGAAGGGGGCTTCCTCGTGGCGGTTGCGGCGGGAGATGCGGGTCTTGTAATTATGAACATGCAGGTGCCTGGGAATCCGACGGTCCTGGCGGCGCTGGATCTTGGGCCCGGCATGCCTGCAAAGGACTTGGTGGTCGATGGGTCGATGGCATATGTCGCCGCGGGGAGCAGGGTGGTGATGGTGAGCCTTCAGTCGCCGAACAACCCGCAGATCCGAGCAACATTTGGGAGTACGAACGAGGAGCATCGGTACGAGACGATTGGAGTGAGGGGAACGACGGTGTACGTGCCCGACCGTGTGGATGGGAAGCTCCATGTGCTGACCAGCGTGGGCGGGAACAGCCTGACAGAGACGGGTTCCGTGAACATGGGCGGGGGCGGGATGCCGCACGACATCTTGGTTGAGCAGAATGGGCGGGCGCACGTGATTCTTCACAGCAGGATGGCGATCTTTGACCTGGTGTCGATGGCACCGGTGCTGCGTTCATCGGTTGCGATGAATGGTCCGCGCGCGATCGCACTCAATGGGTTCTTTGCGTATGTCGCGGGGCATCCGACGATGGAGGTGTGGAATGTCGGGAACCCGACCGCACCGACGCGCGTGGCGGTGCTGGATGGGCCTGCACAGGGGCGCGGGGTTGTGTTTGATTTTGGGAGAGTGACATTGCTCTGCGAAGCGGGGCCCGCGGCGCTCTTGATGGTGGATGTATCGCAGCCGAGTAAGCCGCTGATCCTGCATCAGGCGACAGCTGGGGTTGATTCGCAGGAGCTTCTGGCAGCACAGACGCGGATGTTCATCGCGGATGGTCTCGGCGGGCTGCGGATGCACAACTCGTTCACATGGCACCCGCCGGTTGCGAGAACCAAGGCAGAGGACGTGAGCGCGGGGCGTGGATGCAGGGTTGAGTTCAGAACGCAGATCCAGGCGATCCCTGCTGCAAGCTACCGGTGGTTCCACAACGGCAGTGAGCTGGTTGATGGGACGACAGCGAGTGGCTCGATCATCAGCGGCGCGACGACGCAGGTGCTGGTGATCACGAAGCTGACTGCAGCGGATGCAGGGAGTTACACGCTGGGCGCGACCAACGCGTGCGGGTTTGCCAGCGTCTCAACCTCGCAGCTGACCTACTGCGGCGCCGACTTTGACTGCACAGGCTTTGTCGACACCGACGACTTCACGTCGTTTGTGAACGCGTTCACTGCAGGGGCCGATGCAGCGGACTTCGACGGCACGGGCTTTGTTGATACCGATGACTTCACTGCGTTTGTGCTGGCGTTTGAGGGAGGGTGTTGAGGGGGAGGGGCAGGGCCAGGGGCACTGGGGACTGGGCACTTGGCACTGGGGGAAGGTATCAAGGCAAAGAGGCAAAGAGGCATCGAGGCATTAGGCATCAAGCACGACGTGAGTTGTGCGTCACTCGTATGATCACCTTGCTCTACTACACCATTCTGATGTGCTGATCCGTGCCATCCGTGTAATCCGTGGCTTGCCTTTCTCCTCTGCCTTGTGTATTGCCTCTCTCTCCGGCCTTGATCCGCGTCGTCCGCGTACTCCGCGGCCAGATTGCTCTTCAACGACGTACGATCGCCTGCGTGGGTCATGGGGATGTGCACGATGCAGTACTACCAGATGTGGTTCAACCTGATCGATTCGCGGCGCGACGTGGAGTTTGCGCGAGCGGTCGATGCGTATCTCGGGCATCTCAAGAGCGATGGTCGCATCGAGGGGTGGAAGCTCTCGCGGCGCAAGTTCGGGTTCGGGCCTGCGGAGCTTGGTGAGTTTCAGTGCACGGTGTGGACGAAGGACATGGCGCAGCTCGATCTTGCGTTTGACCTCGTGGCGACGCGTGCAGGTGAGGTCGAGAGGCTTCACCGGCCGGTGTATTCGATGGTAAAGGACTTCAAGTCTGCCCTCTACCGGGATTTTCCCGACCCGCAGCGTTCGCTGGAAGAGGCAGACAGGCAGTCCTGAAAGCGCGTGCAAAAGTTTGTCTTTACTAACCGCCCGTGACTACGATTGGCGGGGTTATTCACTCACGAGAAGGAAATGACGACCATGAAGAAGTCATCGGTGCTTGCGGTTGGTGCGTTGTGCGTGGCGGGTCTGATCGGCGCGACCGAACTCCGTGCAAACGGCGGCGCGATCTCTGCACTGGTGGCGCCCAAGACTGCAGTTGGCGTGGTCAATCTCGAAGAGGTGATGAAGAAGCTCACCGAAGCAGAAGACCTCCGCAAGCAGCTGGGCGATGTCGCCAAGAAGCGCGAGGATGAGCTGGGCGAGATCGACAAGAAGATCAAGGCGCTCGATGAAGAGGTCAAGATGATCGCAGACGGCTCGAAGGATCGCTTCGAGAAGATCGCTGCACGCGAGGAAGCCAAGCTGATGGGCCGTGCACGCCAGAGCGCCTACCAGGAGCTGATGGACCTCGACAGCGGTGAGGTCGTCCGGAGGATGTACATGAAGATCGTGGAGACGGTCGATGCCTTCGCCAAGAAGGAAGGCTACGAGCTCATCGTCCTCGACGATCGCCAGATCAAGCTCCCTGAGGTCGGCAAGGTCAACACGATGAACGCCGCGATCCAGGCACGCCGCGTGCTGTTCGCAGAAGGCTCGATCGACATCACCGATCGCATCGTGACGATCATGAACGCAGAGTACAAGGCCCCTGCCAAGCGCAAGTGAGCCAACCGAGCAGGCTCTTGAATCAGTTGCATCTGACCAGCGATCCTCGGAAACGAGGATCGTTGTGTTTAAGAGGCAAGGCACTGGGGATTGGGCATCGGGCACTGGGGGAAGGCATCAACGCAGAGAGGCACCAAGGCATCGAGGGATCAAGGCAGGAAGGCAAGAGGCGTACTGAGTGAGGAGGGGCGGTATGAAGCGGCGATGGTTTGATGCACATCTGGATCTGGCGTGTTTGGCGGAGAATGGGCGTGATGTGTTTGCGCCGCTGGATCGGTGCGGTGGTCCTCCGGAACCTGCAGTGACGCTGGGGTCGCTTGCAGAGGGCGGCGTCGCTGCGTGCCTTGCGACGATCTTCATCGAGCCCGATGGCAAGGATGCAGTGGGGTACCCTGCAGGCGATGTCGCTGCCGCACATGCAGCGGGCTTGCGGCAGCTTGAGCATTACAAGGCGTGGGAAGCACGTGGCGGGATCTCGCTGACGCTGGAAGGAAGAAGCGGCGGGCCCGGCGTGCTCCGCGCAGGGCTTTTGATTGAAGGCGCAGAGCTCGTTCGTGATGTCGAAGAGCTTGCGTGGTGGGTCGAGCGCGGCGTTGTCGCGGTGGGGCTCGCGTGGGCGCGTCCGTCGCGTTACTCGGGTGGGAACTCAACGCCTGAGCGCGGGCTTTCAGATATGGGCAGAGAGATGATCGCGGAGATGGACCGCCTGGGCGTTGTGCACGATGTGTCGCACCTGAGCGATCTTGCGATGGATGAACTCTTCACGCGTGCGAAGGGGCGCGTGATGGCGTCGCATTCGAATGCACGTGCGCTGCTCGGCGGCGTGAACCAGCGGCATCTGCGAGATGAATCGATGCGCGAGATCGCGACGCGCGGCGGTGTGATCGGGCTCAACTTGTTTCGCAAGTTCGTCGACCCGCCGGGCATGGCGGGCAAGGGCGGTGTGAAGGAAGCAGTGGATCTGGTGGAGCACGTGTGCAGCGTGGTGGGACACCGGCGTGCAGTGGGGCTGGGGAGCGATCTTGACGGCGGGTTTGGCGCAGACCAGTTGCCCAACGGGATCCGCGTCCCTGCGGACTATGAGAAGCTGGCGGAAGAACTTGTGAGGCGCGGGTGGAGTGATGCAGAGGTGGAGGGGTTTGCGTGGGGGAACTGGGCGGGGTTCTGGGGCGTGTAAATGAGGCAAATAGGGCAAAGGGGGGAAATGGTGGAGAGAAGCAAAGTGCCAAAGGGCCACATTGCAAAGGGCCAAAGAAGAGCGGACGGCGGGCGGCAGACGGCGGACAGCAGGACAATGCAGCAACGCAGCGGATCGTGCATCTTGGGCACTTCTTGGTTTTGAGCTGCAAAGCAGCGGCTTTCGATAGCCCAGTGCGCGAGCACTGGGTCGATGCGGGTAGGGTGAATTGAGCCTGGTACGGGCGGCTCGTGCATTTGCACGCTTCGTCAGTGCCCGACCTCAAAGCAGGCTGGACACGGGCACCCAAGGCCCAAGATGCAAAGGCAGGCCACGGATCGGTTGGGTGAACAGTGAACAGCAGGAAGAGAAGGCGGGCCGCAGATAGCTGCGGATGGAATGCAGAGTTGAGGAAAGACAAGAAGAGAAGAGACGGGGCCTGAAAGGCCCCGCCCCAAGAGCAAGAGCAAAGCAGGATCAGGATGTGGGAGGGTTGAAGCGTTGAGCAGTGGCGGGGTGACATGCCTGAACTGCGGGTATCCGCTTGTGGCAGAGCGAGAGGATGCACGCCGACTCTTGTGCACGGAGTGCGGTGCGGGGCACAACCTTGAACTGGAAGGTGCAGATGGAAAACCTGGCGTGCGATGGCTTGCACGGCGAGTGCTGAGCGGCATCTGGTCGTGCAGGGATGTGCGCCGCGTGCTCGCAGGAAACGAGCAGGATTTCAAGCGTGGCGGAACGTGGAGCCTGTCGCGACTGGTGGGACTGCTCATCGCGAGCTATCTGCTGGCAGGGCTTATCCCCACCCTGTCGATAGGGATCAGGCATTTCCGCTGGTTGGGCGTGGAGTCGTTGAACATCTCGATTTTCGACGTGACGTGGATCCTTGGTGCAGCGGTATCTGCGGTTGACTGGGCCGTGATCGGTTTGGTCGCGGCGGTATGGTGGCTGGCAATGACGATCGTGATACGGCTGCGAGGTCGCGGGATCCGCGTAATCGCATCGGTAAGCCTCGCGAGCCTCGTGCTCGTGCCGTGGGTGCTCGCGCTGCCGGTGAGCGTCTCGTTGCTCATCGCAAGCTTCACGATGTCGATCTGGTCAGATCCGTGGGAAGGGTTGATGAGACTTTGCCTGCGGTTTGCTGTGCTTATTACCACGACTGCGTGGATCTCGTGGTGGTGGTTCGGCGCGATCCGTAAGCATGCGGATGTGAGGCGAGTGCTGTACGCGATCGCGATCGGGTTGACGGTGGCGTGGACGATGCACAGCCTGTATCCGTATGAAAGTTGAAAGCAGGGGCGATGCATGCCCAATCAGGAAGGTCGCATGAAGAAGCACAAAGCGATCTGGATGTGTGTCGCACTCGTGCTCACCTGCACCGCTGCAATATCGTGGGACTACATCGCATGGTGCGTCCGTGGCGAAGTACCAATGCCTCGCGGCGAGCTTGGTGTGTGCAGGATCTACGAAAGCAAGGGTGGCGTAGTCGTCAGGGAACTCGAACTCCCGATGGAGGATGCTCTCCATCTGCAGCTTTCTGCGTACGTCAACGACCCTGCGTCACGGCTCGGCATCATGTCGCCGGTTTCGTATGTTCCGCAGCTTTGCGTGCGGTTCGATGACCTGGACTTCAACTTCCTTGAGAACGCAGTGGTGATCAATGGCGGTGGATACCAGCGCGAGCGAGCGTTGACCTACATGGATCGTGCGATGGTGTCAGAGGTTCGCCAGGCGCTCGAGGAGCGCGGCAAGCATGGCAAAGTCCTTGCGGAGACTCTTGAAGTGATCAACCACAGGTAGTGCATGGGCCACCGTTGCAGAGCTCTACCCAAGACCCCAAGGCAGGCCACGGATGGGACGGATCAGAAGGGGAGAACATTGGACAGTGATCAGTGAACAGCACGAAGGGAAGGGCGGGATTTGCGGCGGCGGGGTGAGGAGAGAAGAGGGCAGGGCGGGCCTGAAGGCCCGCCCTGGGATGAGAGTCTGGATGCGAAGAACGCGTATGAGGGGCGATGGTCCGTGGCCGTCCGCAAAGCAGGCCGGACACGGGCACCCCATGTGGAGAAGTGAGCAGCTTTGGAGGTTTGGGTATAGATAGGGAAATCGACTTGTGGACAACCGGGGTAGCTTGGTATAGTGGCTGCCATGACGGGCGGCCCGGGTTGCGTGGGGCTGCTCTTTGGACCGGGTCGGACGGTTGCCCGAGTGGCTGGCTGGCGGTTCAAATCTGAAGTGTGACTCTCGGGCAAGGGATCGCTCGGCGATGAAGAATATTTATGTGGGGAACCTTCCGTACAGCACGACGGAAGCAGACCTGGAGTCCATGTTCCGTCAGCACGGTGAGGTTTCACGTGCATCGGTCATCATGGATCGTGAGACGGGCCGCTCGAAGGGGTTTGGCTTCGTCGAAATGACCAACGACGCCGAGGGTGATGCAGCAATCGCTGCACTCAACGGCTTCAACATGGGCGGTCGTCCGCTCAAGGTCAACGAAGCTGCACCGCGTGAGCAGCGCTCCGGCGGCGGTGGCTTTGGTGGTGGCGGCGGCGGTCGCGGCGGCTTCGGCGGCGGCGGTGGTCGCGGCGGGTTTGGTGGTGGTGGCGGCGGTGGCCGTGGCGGCTACGGCGGTGGCGGTAGTGGCGGTAGTGGCGGTGGTGGTGGCGGGGGTTACGGTGGCGGTCGCGGCGGCGGCGACCGTGGTGGTGGCGGCGGTGGTGGTGGTCGCGGCGATCGCGGCGACCGTGGCCATCGCGGCGGTGGTGGTGGCGATGGGGGGTACGAAGTCAGCGGCGGCGGCTGGTAAATACCCACTCGACCTCTGCACAACTCTTTGAATCATGCACAGGCTGGACTGAAAGGTCCGGCCTGTTCTTTTGCCGCGTCGGTATATTGAGAACCACGTGAAGGGGTAGAACGCAGGCGCAGCGTGCACATCAGTTGCCCGTGTCGTCAGAATGGCGTGAGAGTGGATAGACCTGCATGCGAAGACCCGGTGCCATGTTGCGATGGAGCGTGCACCTGGTGGTGTATGCCCTCGCGCTCAGCATGCTCCTCCCCTTTGCATGGATGATCCTGACCTCGCTCAAGAGCGATCAGGAAACGCTCGGTGGTTCGACACGTCTCCTCCCTCGAGGCATGCCGTGGGAATGGAAGTGGGGGAACTATCGCGATGCGCTCGTCGGTGCAAGACTCGGCGAGTATTACTTCAATTCGCTCCTCGCTGCAGTGCTCACCACCATCCTCGCGGGGTTTCACAACGCTGCTGCAGGCTATGCGTTCTGCAAGCTCCGCTTTCGCGGTCGCGGGTTCTGGATGGGATCTGCGCTGCTGACGATGATGCTGCCGATCCAGGTCTCGTTCATCTTCATGTACCTGATCTCCGATCGCCTCGGATTCATCGACAATGTCCAGGCCCTGGTCGTGCCGTTTCTTGCGAGCGGGTTTGGGATTTTTCACATGCGGCAGGCGATCGCTGCAGTGCCCGATTCACTTCTCGAAGCAGGGCGGCTTGATGGGATGCGTGAGATCGATCTCTTCTGGCTCCTTGTGCGCCCCACGATCTGGCCTGCAGTGAGCGCGCTTGCGATCTTTACCTTTGTCGGCTCGTGGAACTCGTTCTTCTGGCCGCTCATCGCGATTGATCGCTCGCAAGAGAAGACCTTGCCGCTTGCGGTCGCGGAACTCGCAACCGGCATGCTCGTCCTGAGCTGGCCGACACGCATGGCTGCAGCGACGCTGATCACGCTTCCATTGATTGTCGTTTTTGTCGTGTTTCAGCGTGCGTTTGTGCGAGGGATCGCGATGACAGGCGCGAAGGAATAGCAGACGGCGGATTGCAGACTGCTGACAGCACGAAGGGAGCTTGCGTGGTGAGATTGGGGTCGAGCTGGTGGGTTGGGGCGGCCGCTGCAGTGCTGACTGCAGGCGTGATCCTGTGGCCCGGAAGCGAGGGCGTCCGCAATGTCATCGCGGGCGAACGCACCATCCTCTTCACGGTCTGGGGCATGCCGTTCGAAGACCTCCTTTTCCGCGATCGATATGCACGAGGCTTTGAAGCCTCCCGCCCAGGCGTGCGGGTCGATTACCAGCGGTACAACAACGACATCGTGATGAAATACAACGCCTGGCACGCCCGCAGGAAGAGCGCGGATGTCATGCGAATGCGGATTACCGATTACCACGGCATGGCGCAGCGCGGTATGCTCCGCAGGCTCGATGTCGCCGCTACTCCAGATGCCACCGGATCAAACCGCACTGGATTCGAGCACCCGCTGACAGAGAAGGACCTTGAGCAAATCCCTGCACATCTCCGCGAGCTTCTTGTCGTCGATGGTCCCGAAGGACGTGGAATCTACGGCATCCCGCAGGATAACGCGCAGTACGGGCTCTTCTACAACAAGCAGATCTTTGCTGCATACAACGCCGTGCATGCAGATGATCCGCTCGACGTTCCATCCACACAATGGACGTGGGATGATCTTCGCGATGCAGCAAAGAGAATCTCCGCATGGAGTCGCCAGCAGAAGGGCGAGCAGAAAGGCCAGCAGATCGGTGAGGAGATCCGCGGCTTTGATTGTGCAGTGTGGTCATGGCCCTTCATGACGCTTTTCGCACAGGCAGGTGGACGTGCGTGGGCAAGCGACGGCACCTGCACGCTCGATCAGAGGAACGCAGGCGTGGAGGCGTTGCGATTTCTTCGTACGCTCATCGACGATGGCAGTTTTCGCCCGCAGCTCTCTGGGTACATGTCGGGCACGGGGCCCGATGCGCTCTTTGCACGCGGACGGACCGCTCTCTTTATGGATGGAAGCTGGCGCATCGCGGACTTTGATCGCAATGCACCCGATCTTGAATATGCAGTGGTTCCACTGCCGCGCGGGCCGGAGCGACTGGGCGGAAACGAAGCGATCGTGTCGGGGTGCGTGATGTGGGCGATCGGTGCGCACACTGAGCACGCTGAGGATGCGATCGCGATGTTCCGGTATCTCATTGCGCCAGAGCAGGCGATTGAATACTGGGACACGCTCCGCGTCGCGCCACCTGCCAACCTTGCTGCAATGCAGTCCGAGGGCTTCAAGCAGACGCGCGGTGTACTCAAAGATGCAGACGATCCTTCAAAGGGCTACGAGATCGCCCCGATGCAGCGTGAGAAGTTTGAAGACCGTGCTGCGTGGCTCGTTCACGGCGTGACGCCCGGCCCCGACGGCAAGCCACCTGCATTCGTCCCGGTCGGACCCTTCCAGACCGAGCTTGAAGAAGAGATCGCGCGCATGCTCAACGAGTATCTCAAGGAAGGCTCAAAGCTCGAAGCGCACGAGGCAATCAGGCGAGCAGCAGACAACGTGCGCGGCGTGATGTCGCGTGCGAAAATGGGTAAAGATGAGCAGTGAAGTGGGAGCAGGAGCCCGCTGCGGCACTTGTTGTAAGCTCTTGCCTGATCGAGTCTTGTAAATCCGCCATCAGATGGTGCTGGGACGCCCCGGGATTTCCTGATAGGCTTTGCCCTGCTCGTGCGGGTAACGGGGTTTGGCGCAGGCGCGATTCGCGCAATGCACCAACCGGGGTCGAGGGGACACACGCCGCATTTCTTGCGGCACGTTTTCGGGGATGCCATGAAATCAGTGATTGGCGCGTTGCGCTTCGGGGGTGCGTCGGCGGTCCTGCTGCTTTTTGCAAGCAGTGTGGATGCATCGTGGACGGTCGCGCGGCTTCTCGCACCGGGAACTTTCGAGTCACATGCATACGCAGTGTGCGAGGGGTTCCAGGCAGGTCATGTCGCCACGCAGGCCGAGTTCCGCGCCTCGTTGTGGAGCGGCACTGCAGAGTCGTGGGTCGAGCTTCACCCGGTCGGCGCCAAGTGGTCGCAGGCGTTTGGTGCATCGGTCACCTCGCAGGTCGGATGGGCAAGCTTTGGTAGTTCGGGCCATCTTCACGCGATGGTCTGGCATGGCACGCGCGAGTCTGCAGTCGATCTCCATCCTGCAGGCGCAACGATGTCTGTCGCGCTGGGTGCATGGAACAATCGCCAGGGCGGATACGCAGTGCAGGCTGATGGCGCGATCCACGCAGGTGTCTGGACCGGCACTGCTGCATCGTGGGTCGATCTCCATCCCGCTGCATTCTCTGATTCAGTCATCATCAGCATGAGCGACGCCATCATGGGCGGCATGGTGGTGGTCAACGGCGCTCTGCGCGCATGCAAGTGGGTCGGACCTTCTGCAACGTGGATGGATCTTCACCCTGCAGGCGCGAGTGCATCGCAGGTGCGTGCAGTGTGGGATACGACGCTTGTCGGCGAGGCGATGGTGGGGAGTGTCTACCACGCAGGGATGTGGACCGGCGGTGCCGCGTCGTGGATCGATCTCCATCCGAGCGGCGCAACAAGCTCGCAGG
>JAESFU010000514.1_pt1 | contig 19114 bp, 15 predicted proteins | sample 9269461 | NCBI WGS metagenome assembly JAESFU01 (sample SAMN14502556, study PRJNA617107) | algae metagenome | isolation source: Stenomitos rutilans HA7619-LM2 and co-occurring heterotrophs from cave walls | place: USA: Waikapalae cave, Hawaii | collected 2009-07-28
TTTCCCGGGACCTTTCTTCAACACAACCTTTAAAAAACGAAATGTGTTTCGCGGCATGGAGACCTTCGACGTAAGCGGTCGCTTCGGATTTGAAGGCGTGGCCTCGGCCACCGAGAGTCAGAATTTCTACAAAAGTACAGAGGCGGGTATCAACATGTCCTTCACTTTTCCGCAGTTCATCTGGCCGTTCAAGGATCGTGTCCGTTTCAAACATGCCGAGTATAATCCCAAGACCCGCTTCACGGCTGGCTACGCTTTTACCGAAAGACCGGAGTATCGCCGGACTGCGTTTTCCATCAACGGGACATACTCCTGGCAGAACAACAAAAACAGGCTCTACCAGCTTACACCGATCAACCTGAGTGTAATCGACACAGCCAACCTGTCCAAAGATTTTAAGGCGCTTCTGGATACGCAGGCGGACCTTGGTAATTACAGTTTGCTGAACTCCTTTCGTCCGTCGTTTGTGAACAGTATCATTTTTGGTGTCACCTGGAACTATAAGAACTATGGCAACCTGGAGCGGAGCTCCAGCTTTATCAAAGCGCAGATTGAAAGCGGCGGTACCATCTGGAATTTTGTAGACCCTAAAATCATCACGCAATACGAGCTGAACTACTTCAAATATATCAGGCTTAGTCTGGACATACGGCGCAATAATGTCCTGAGCCGCAACACCACGCTGGCCTATCGTTTCAATTCAGGTGTAGCGTTCTCATACACCAAGCAGAAAAGTCTTCCGTATGAAAAATTCTTTTTCGCCGGCGGTAGCAACAGTATACGGGCATGGCGTCCACGAAGATTGGGACCCGGTTCTTACAAGCCACGACTCACACAGGAAGAAGGCGCGCGCGGCACACCGGACAAAGATGGCTACTTCGATTACAGCATCGAACAACCTGCCGAGATTTTACTGGAAGGGAGCATTGAATTGAGACAAAAGCTCTTCGGCTTTGTAAGCGGTGCCGTGTTTATTGACGGCGGTAATACGTGGACATTCGAACCCCGTAAAAAGAAGGATGCCAACGATGCAGAAGTCCCTAATGGAAATTCACAATTCCGTTTTCACGATTTTTATAAAGAGGTGGCACTCGGTACGGGCTTCGGACTTCGTTTCGACTTTACATTTCTTATTCTCCGTTTCGATGTTGGTATGAAGATGTATGATCCGGCGCGCGATGCCGGCGATCGCTTTGTATTGGACAAGATCCGGTTCTTCAAACCCTATGCAACCAAAAATGAAGATGGCAGTTTCTCAAACTTTCGCGAACCTGTAATCTACAATGTGGGCATAGGCTATCCATTTTAGAAAGTCTCTGACTCACTTTCTGAAGCCAGTTAACAAACTACTGTCCTTACCTTGTTTTTTGATCAATAGGAAAGCAGGCGATCTATGTCCTGTTGCACTTTCGTGGCACTGGGCATCATCATTTTTTCGAGTGCTGCATTGAGGGGTACTGCCGGTAAATTGCTGGCGCCGGTTGTCCACACAGGGGCATCGAGGTAGCGGAAGCATTCTTTGGATATTCTTCCGGCGAGCGATTCGGCGAAAGAATTGAGCAATGGCTCTTCGGTCAGAATCATCACCCTTCCATGCTGCTGCACGGCTTCCTGAATCGCTGTCCAATCAATCGGGTTCAGGGTTCGCAGATCTATGATCTCAACAGCATCCGGAAAGTTTCTGGCGGCTTCCGTTGCCCAGTAAACGCCCATTCCATAGGTAATCACCACGCATGAGTGTCCCGATGCGATCGCCCCGTCAGAAGCTCGTTGTACCACACGCGCTTTTCCCAGGGGAATTACATAATCACGGTCCGGTTCTGTTGTCTTGGCATCGCCGGTGCCGGCTACCTTGGACCAGTACAATCCTTTATGCTCCAGCAATACAACCGGGTTTGGATCGTGGAATGCTGCTTTCAGCAAACCTTTCATATCTGCAGCATTGGACGGGTATACGACTTTGATTCCGCGAATCGTGAGCAAGGTGGACTCGATGCTTCCGGAGTGATACGGACCACCGCCGCCATACGCACCAATGGGTACGCGGATCAGGGACTGAATCGGAAATTTGCCTTTGGACAGGTAACAGCTTTTGGACAACTCTTCCACAAGCTGATTGATGCCCGGCCAGATATAATCCGCAAACTGAATTTCAACAATGGCTTTCGCACCAACGGCTGCCATACCCGCCGTAGAGCCAACAATGTAGGCTTCCTGAATGGGTGTATTGAATACGCGATCGTCACCATATTTGACTGCGAGCGTAGCCGCCTCGCGAAATACACCTCCCAGTCGCTTGCCTACGTCCTGTCCGTAGAATAAAGCTTCCGGATGATCTTGTAAGATCTCATCTACCGCGTGCAGGGCGGCATCGACCATCACTACTTTTTCGGCACCGGCAGGAGAACGCTCACCGGTCTCTTCAACAATGGCAGCCGGTGCAAACTCGTGAGATGCATAATCTTCCGGATCTGGGTCCGGGGACTGCAGGGCCTTCTGATAATCCTGCGCAACGATTGCTTTTGCATCAAGTTCCAGGTTCAGTAATTCATCTTCTGTGATTTCATGCTCCAGCAGGTACGCATGCAACCGGTTGATCGGGTCGAACTTCTGGTGCTGTTCCAGGTCGCTGCCGCGATACCATTCCTTGCGCACACCTGATGTATGATGTCCCAGCAAAGGACAACGCGCGTGCACCAGGATCGGTCCCTTGCGCTTGCGGACATACTCGATTGCTTTTTTCAGTCCCAGGTATGAATCGATAAAATCTGAACCGTCCACGGCCATACGTTCCAGTCCCGGGAAGCCTGCGGCATATTCGTAGGCATCCATCGCCCGCATTTCATGGCCTGCGGCAGATATGCCCCAGTCGTTGTCCTGTATCAGATAAATGACCGGTAATTTTTTAAGCACAGCCATTTGAAAAGCTTCGGCCACTTCGCCTTCGGTCACCGAGCCATCGCCCAGCGAACACAGCACGACGGAGTTTTCATGACGCGCACGTTTCTGCGACTCCAGGTAGGCAATACCATGTGCCATGCCGGTGGCTGGAATAGCCTGCATGCCGGTAGCGGAACTCTGGTGCGGAATGGTGGGAAAACCTGCGCGCTTCAGCGAGGGGTGCCCATAATATGTGCGACCTCCGGAGAAAGGATCGTCACGCTTCGCCATGAGCTGCAGCATGAGCTCGTATGGCTGAAGTCCCATACCGAGCAGCATGGACTCGTCGCGATAATACGGCGCGGCATAATCAGCTTCGGTCAGCTGGAGGCCCGCGGCGAGTTGTATGGCCTCGTGTCCACGCGATGTACTGTGTACATACCGGCTGCATACATCGCGGTTTTCTTCATACGTTTCCGCCATGCGCTTGGCGGTGTGCATCAGTCTGTAAGCTTTGAGAAGGATGTCACGCTCAACTTCCAGGCGTGATTTCTTTCTGGCTTTTGCGGTCTCTTCAACAGCCATACGTTCATGTTTGGTCCCGGCCGAAAGATACATAATTCCACGCTTCAAACGAATGTTCAGTAGGCAATCGGTATGATGTCTGTTTTTATCGAAAACATCTGGCGCTTACCTTTACGACCGATTTAAACAGTTTTCATGATTACTCAGGACTCGATTCGCGACTGGTTCACCTCGCTTCAACAAGACATCTGTTCACAACTGGAAGCTGCCGATGGCAAGGCCAGATTCATCAGCGACCCGTGGGAACGACCAGGTGGCGGCGGCGGCGTGAGCCGCGTAATTACCGACGGCAACATCATTGAAAAAGGCGGCGTAAATTTTTCGGCTGTGTGGGGCAAGGCGCCAGAGCCCGTACTGGCATCACTGAAACTTAAAACAGATGACGCGCTTGATTTTTTCGCTACCGGCGTGTCCATTGTGATTCACCCGGTAAACCCGATGGTACCCATCATCCACATGAACACGCGTTACTTTGAAATGAGCAACGGCACCTGGTGGTTTGGCGGCGGCATCGATCTGACACCGCATTATGTAAACGTTGACGATGCACGTTTTTTTCATCAACAGTTAAAAGCCGTATGTGACAATCATGACACGGCATATTATCCGCATTTTAAAAAGTGGGCGGACGATTATTTTTTTATCAAACACCGAAATGAGACACGCGGCATTGGTGGAATTTTTTTCGATTATCTGAAAGCGGATGACAAGTTCTCCAAAGAGACACGTTTCAATTTTGTAAAGGATGTCGGTTCAGCCTTCGCGCCAACGTATGTCCCGCTGCTCCGAAAAAATAATACGCTCCCCTACTCCGACGCAGAAAAACAATGGCAGTATTTACGTCGTGGACGATACGTAGAGTTTAATCTGGTATGGGACCGCGGGACCAAGTTTGGGCTCGATACCGACGGACGTACGGAATCTATTCTGATGAGCTTGCCACCCCAGGCGCAATGGGTATACAACTATCAGGCTGCGCCGGGCTCAGCAGAGGAAAAGACTTTAAGCTTCTTGAAGAAAGAAGTCGATTGGCTGGCATAAGAAGTTATATTTGCATCCGATTTGATGGATGGATATAGTGCTTAGAAGGATTACAAACGTTGGCGTTCAGGAGTCGATGTCGCGCTCACAAGCTCGCGGTATAGTGCTCGCCAACATGATCGCGTTGATTGCATCAGTGCTGGCCGCTGTTTACCTGGCCTTCTGGCTACGCAACGGATGGTCACGCCACGACCTCACAATCACACTTGCCATTGGAATACTCCTCTCTGTTATCGCCTGGAACCGCGCCGGCTATGTCAACTTCGGACGCCTGCTGCTGACGCTCACAATTCCGCTCACCTGTTTATATTTTATTTTCTATGCACGGGTACAAAGTCCATTGGACTTTGATTATAAGCCAACGCCTGCCATCTATTGTTTGTTGCTGTCCAGCGCCGTCATTCCCTTGCTCGTCTGCTCAAATACAGAAAAGAAATTATTATGGATTTGTGTGGTCCTGAACTTTCTGTTGTTTGCATCGTTCGATATTTTTCTGCGGGCTTTCAGCAAGCTTCAGGAGATGCCATCGGTTGTACAGTACTTTTCAAGTAATCTGTCCCTGCTTATTTCTTACTTTCTTTTGCTGGGTAGCGTGATGTCGCTCAAAAGGATCAACGATAAATACGAGGCCAGCAACGCCGATCTTATCGAACAGCTCAATTCACAAAATCAGGATCTGGAGAAGTCCAATCGCGAGCTTCACGAACTGTATAAAAATATTGAGACACAGAATGAAGAAATCCAGGCCCAGAGCGAAGAGCTGATGCAAAGTCAGGACAACCTGATGATGGCGCATAGCGAGATTGAACGGCAGAAGCAGGAACTCATCGATCAAAACAAATTTCTGATCAAGTCCCTCGATGAGAAAAACCGAGATTTGCTTAACAGCAACCAGCAATTGATAACGCAAAACAATGAATTGCAGCAGTTTTCCTATACGCTGTCTCACAACATGCGGGGGCCGGTAGCCAGTTTATTGGGACTTGTTAATATCCATCGTCTCGCGCCGCCGGAAGAACAGACTACTATTCTCACATTGATCGAACAATCCGCCCTATCCCTCGAAACCATTATCCGCGACCTGAATAAGGTAATCGATATCCGTAACGACAAGTTCTCGGTATTTGAAACGGTGTGCATTGAGACCGAGCTTACGCTGATTCAAAAATCATTACAAGGGTTTATCGACAGCAATCATGTCACCATCGAGACCGATTTTCAACATGGCCCGATCACGTCTATAAAAGCATATATCAACAGCATTCTCTATAACCTCATCAGCAACGCCATCCAGTATCGCTCGCCAGAGCGCAAACCGCTGATCCAAGTAGCCACGCGACTGAAAAACAATCATCTTCAACTCGAAGTCTCCGATAACGGTTTGGGCATCGACCTGTCCAAATTCAAATCGGATATTTTCAAGTTATACAAGCGTTTTCATACCCACACCCAGGGCAAAGGACTTGGCCTGTACCTCATCAAACAACAAATCGAGAAATTGAACGGCACCATTGAAGTTACCAGTACACCCGATGCAGGTGCGTCTTTTTATGTATTACTGCCGCTGAAGCAGGAAGCCTGATATTTTACTCACGCCGGGAAATCCGTTTCTTGGAAAGCGTTCGGACAATGGATAATTCGTATCCTCTACGAAGGATGTCCCTGTGTCCCTGCTGATGAAATCAGGGTGTTTTTCATGGCCTTCAAAAGTATTTTTTGCATAATGATTAGGATGCAAATAAAAGATTTGGGACAAGCTATTGAAAACCAGAAGTTTAAAATAAAGAGGAGGATTACTAACGTTTTTGGCTATTGACTCATCCTGCTAGCGGCGATACCTTGATTCAAAATTAAACAAAAAGCCGTTATGAAGGTAAAAAAACTCAAGAACAAACTCATCACATTGCCGCCCGCCATCGAGTTCACACTCTTTATGATCAAAGAAGAACTGAAGGCAAACAAACTTTTTTCAACATTGAATCAGGTAGGCTTTGACGGTAGCTATTATCATTCCGATTACAGTACTGTTATCCTGGAGAGTGTCGGCTTCAAAGAGGAATCCAATGAAGTATTGGACTTCTATTTTGGGCTGGTCAGAGCTTACTGCAAAAAAGTAGAAGACGATGATGCCAAAACAACCAAACAGGCATTCAAATTTTACATAGACCTCGTTATCGAAAAAAGGAAGCGTCTCGGATAATGTCCTATTGAGTTGTCCAACAGCCGGACAGAGCCGATGATCTTTTCAGGCGGTTCACAACCCTGCCCGGTTTTCTTTCAAATTTTGATAAGTGGCAACGTAGTTTGTTCCAACCCTTGTAACTTCATGGCATCACAACCCCCTGATGCTATGAAAATATCAGTCGTACCATGTATATTTTGCTGGCTGCTCTCGCTGTGTTCCGTCGCGCAGACGCAAACTCCCGAGATTGCCATTGTGCATGTTCAGGTTATTCCCATGGATCGTGAGATTGTATTGGAAGATCAAACCGTGATCATTCAAAATGGAAAGATCAAGGCCATCGGTCCCAATCTGAAGCCGGGTAAGAAAGTAATGGTAATAGATGGAAAAGGAAAATATCTCCTTCCCGGTCTTGCCGAAATGCATGCACACGTTCCACCCATCGACGACCTGGAGCCCATGAAGGAAGTTCTGAAGTTGTTTGCGTTTAATGGCATCACCACCATTCGTGGCATGCTGGGCCATCCCAAACACCTGGAGCTCCGCGCGATGTTGAATAGAGGCGAGATTACAGGACCGCATTTTTACACAACCGGTCCCTCCTTCAATGGCATGAGCGTTACATCACCGGAGGCTGGCGCCGCCATGGTACGCAAACAGAAAGAGCTTGGATATGATTACCTGAAGCTGCATCCCGGCCTGTCGCGACAAAAATTCGATGCCATTGCCGCAGCCGCACACGAAGTGAAAATCCCCTTTGTAGGACACGTGTCCTTCGGTGTTGGCGTCTGGCATGCTATTGAATCCGGCTACTCTTCGATCGACCATCTCGACGGTTTTGTAGAAGGACTTGTGCCCAATATTGAAACGATGACAGAACAGCAGGCAGGACTGTTCGGCATGTTCGTGGCGCCTCGGGTCGATACCACAAAGATTCCGCAGCTGGTTCAGGCCTTGCAGAATAAAAAAGTCTGGGTTGTCCCTACGCAATCACTGGCCGACCGGTGGTTCGCTCCTTCTTTCACTCCGGATGTATTTGCCCGCGAACCGGAAATCAAATACATAAAACCGGAGATCATTGGCCAGTGGAGTGAAACCAAAACCAAACTATTGTCCAATCCGGAATACAATGCCGGCAAGATCAACGATTTTATAGCGCTTCGGCGGAAACTTATCAAGGCATGTAACGACAACGGCGTAGGACTTCTGCTCGGATGTGATGCGCCACAGGTGTTTAATGTGCCCGGATTTTCAACGCACAACGAATTACAGTTCCTGGTAAGAGCGGGCCTCACACCCTATGAAGCGCTCAGGACAGGAACCGTAAACGTAGCAGCTTATCTGAACAAACCCGATGCAGGCGTTCTGAAAGCCGGCGCTGTTGCCGACCTGATTCTGATCGGCGGCAATCCATTAACCGATATTGCAAATACCCGGAAAATTGAAGGTGTTGTCCTGCATGGACAATGGCTGTCGAAGGAATACATCGACTCGGAACTTGTAAAGCTGGAAAAGAATTAATCTACGGGATAGATCCAATATCCCGCAATAACAAATGAACTACAGAACACTTGGTACTACGGATATCAGGATTAGCGAAGTAAGCTTCGGGTGTATGTCCCTACAGGGAAGTCATCATGAAAACTCCCTGTTGCTGCGGTCCGCCTTCGACAAGGGAATTCAATACTTCGATACGGCTGATGTTTATCAGAATGGATTCAATGAAGAAACCGTGGGAAGAGCATTTCGGGACATTCGCGACCGTGTTATTCTGGCAACCAAGGTTGGCAATCAACCCAAAACGGACGGCGCGGGCTTCCATTGGAATGCTTCACGATCGTATATTCTGGAGGCCGTCGAGAAAAGTTTGCGGCGACTGCAAACCGATTACATCGATCTGTATCAGCTTCACGGCGGCACCCTGGAAGATCCGATCGATGAGACAATCGATGCATTTGAGACATTGAAAAAGCAAGGCAAGATCCGGCATTACGGGATTTCATCTATCCGGCCCAATGTTATTCGCGAATATGCGAAACGTTCAAACATGGTCAGTGTGATGATGCAATATAGCCTGTTGGACAGGCGTCCTGAAGAAGAATGTCTCAACTTGTTGCAGCAGCATTCTATTTCGGTACTTTGCCGCGGCAGCCTTGCCAAGGGACTGCTGGTAGACAAGGAACCCGAGCCATTTCTGCGATACACGCGCGATGATGTGCAGCGTGCTGCCTCCGCTGTCCGGGCTGTCTCAACAAGCGAAAGAAGTGCTGCCGCCAGCGCATTACATTTTGTCCTTGATCACCCGGCTGTGACTTCGGCAGTAGCTGGTATCCGTACAGCGGCTCAACTACAGGCTTGTCTTGAAGCCGCTGAGACACCGCATCTTGGGCCACACGAAAGACTCCAACTGGAAAATTCGATCAAGCCCGATAAATACGATCAGCATCGCTGATGTTGGGCATTATTTTTTTGACGCTGTATAAAAAACAATTATGCAGCCCGACAAGAAAAAAGAATCCGAAAAAGACAGTTCACACGGCGTTCAAACACCGCAGCCGCCACAGATTATCAATCCATCATCGCCTGAAGAACTGGAAGAAAAGAAGAAGTCTGTTGATAAAAAAAGTGGCAGAAAAAAGTAGCGCTACTTTCTATAGATACTGTCCAGAACTTTAATATCACCGTCAATTTTGGGTATTGTTAACCCCAATATTTTGGCAACAAGTGGATAGACATGAATGTTTTCAAATGGCTTGATGGTGACACCGTCTTTGATATTCGGTCCTTGCGCATAAAAGATTCCCTGCATCTCCCGGGTAGTTTGCGGATCATAACCATGAACACCAAATGGCGACAAGTCCCATGTGCCAAATGAACCTGCCTTATCGCGAAAATAGTAGCCTGGTTCCGCTACCAGTAAAAGATCGCCCGCACGCGGAGTATCGTAGTGCCAGCGCGCCGGGAAGTCCTTACGCTTATAAGTTGTAAAGTGATTGTCCTTCTCTTTCTTTTTCAGTACATCGTAAAGCGAGTCGGCTTTCTCGGTATAAAGATGAACCTGGGTGCCGCCGGAAGAAGTGACAATCGTACTGTCCTTGATATTGTACAGAGTTTGTAAGGTGATATAGGTTTTTTCCGCTTGTTTCAGCTCATACATGCCATGATCGGACACCAGGATAACATTGACAGGCAGGTTGATGGTTTTCAGTTTGGACATCAGATCGCCCACAATGGAATCGGCTGTCAATACCGTTTTGCGAAGCTTGTCGGAAGCCGGGCCGGTGCTGTGCCCTTCCGTATCGACAAGCGAAAAATACAGCGAGATAAAATGCGGCCGCTCCTGTTCCGGCAGATTGAGCCAGGTGATCGTCTGATCGATGCGTTTCAGGTTCGGGACAGACTCATTGTATTTGTAATAGTAGTCCGGCAATCTGCCTTGCAGCGGTGTTTCGGAACCCACCCAGAAAAATGACGCCGACCGTAGACCTTGCTGCTGCGCCAGTTGCCAGAGTGGGACACCGCCATAAAATGCCGGGTTCATCACAACTTGCTTGTCCTTCATGCGATAGGTTACATGCAGGTCAGGATCGTAAAATTGATTGTCCACCAATCCATGATGGCCGGGGTATAACCCGGTAACCAATGTAAAGTGATTGGGAAATGTCTTGCTCGGGAACGACGGGATCAATCCTTCTGCGGCAGCACCTTTCCGTATGAACTCCTTCAGATTGGGCGGTTGATATTTACTGACGTAGTCGAACCGGAAGCCATCAAACGAAACCAGGATTACATATGGTGCCGTCGATTGGGCTTTTACAAGGAAAGCTCCCGCCAGCAACAGGAAGACAAATAGAATTCGATTCATTTCTGCTATTACGAAACGGACAAAGTAAGCGGTTTTTCCTGCTCACGAACAACCGTTTCAAAAAAATATCATAAAAGTAACATACGAACGGTCAGCGTAATGCAAACAGGTTGTCAACACCAGGATAGCGTCGCACCAGAAATCCTTCGCCATGCTTGCCGCCAATGGCGTGTCCGAATTCAACGGCACGCGATTCCACCATCTTCATGAATGACGGGTTGGAAATGTAGGTCTCTGGTTCATTGCTTGCAGGATCGTAAAACTGCGTTTTGAAAGCCTTGATCGCATTCAGTTTCGTTTCCCAGAAACCGGAGATGTCCACGATAAAATCCGGCTCGATCAACAGGCTCTGGATGTAATGGTAAACATTCTTCGGCCGCCACGCAGGTTGAAGCTGTCCCTGGTCATCCCGGGTTTCGATCTTGACAAGCCCGGAAAGAAAGCTTGCATCGTACGCCAGCGCGGCGCCTTTGCCGTGGTCGATGTGGCGATCGTTGGTGGCATTGGTAATGATGATCTCGGGTTGATACTTCCGGATCATCTTCACCACCTTCAATTGATGATCTGCATCATTCTGAAAAAATCCATCCTTGAAACCCATATTCTCCCGAATGCTGACGCCAAGTATTTGCGCAGCACTGGCCGCCTCCTGTGCGCGGGTTTCCACCGTGCCGCGGGTACCCAGCTCACCGCGCGTAAAATCTACCAGCCCTACTTTGTGTCCCAGGGAAACATGCTTGGCCACCGTGCCGCCACAGCCAAGTTCCGTGTCGTCGGGGTGCGCTGAAAGTACAAGAATATCAAGCTTCATGAATGCTGCTGAAAAGTAAAATGAATGCCCGTCCAATTCAGCGAAGTGTCCAGGCATTCATCTTGTGTGAATGAAATATGTTTATGCGATTTGCAATTCTTTTGCTACCAGAAATTTTTCTGCATCCAGCGCTCCCATACACCCGGTACCTGCTGCGGTAATGGCCTGACGATATACTTTATCGGCGGCATCGCCCACGGCGAACACACCTTCGATGTTTGTTTTGGTAGAGCCCGGCTGTACCTTGATGTAACCCGTCTCATCCATTTCGATGAAGTCCTTGAAGACGTCCGTGTTGGGCTTATGTCCAATCGCCAGAAAGAATCCCTGTAATTCAATTGTTTTCTTTTCGCCTGTCTTGTTGTTGAAGATGCGGATGCTGTGCACTCCGTTATCATCGCCAAGAATCTCTTCTGTCTCGGTGTTCCAGTGTACTTCAATGTTCGGAGTCTGAATCACGCGGTTCTGCATGATCTTCGAAGCGCGCATTTCGTCGCGACGGACAATCAGGTGCACTTTGGTACAAAGTTTAGCGAGATACGTGGCTTCTTCGGCCGCCGAATCGCCCGCGCCTACTACAGCCACTTCTTTTCCGCGGTAAAAATATCCATCGCATACCGCGCAGGCGGATACACCCTTGTTGTAATATTTTTCTTCGGAGGAAAGTCCCAGGTATTTGGCGGTTGCACCGGTGGCTATGATCACAGACTCGGCAATGATCTCTTCCTTTTCATCCACCATAACCTTGTGTGGATAGCCCGAAAAATCTACGGATGTCACCAGGCCGTAGTTTATTTTAGTACCAAAACGCTCTGCCTGTTTTTGCAGGTCCATCATCATTTGTGAACCATTGATGCCCTCGTGATATCCGGGAAAATTCTCGACATCGTTTGTTGTTGTTAATTGTCCACCGGGTTGCCCTCCTGTATACAGGACAGGCTTTAGCCCTGCCCTCGCCGCATAGATGGCGGCAGTATATCCGGCAGGCCCGGAACCGATAATCAAAACTTTCACTGCTTCGTTCGACATAAGTACGTGTTTAATATGCTAACAAAATAAAAGGCCTCGGCATTCGAGGCCCTCTGATTTTTTCTTTTTATTTCTCTATCCCAAGTAAGGCTTCAATGCCTTGCTTCTGGACGTATGACGTAAACGTCTGATTGCTTTCTCTTTAATCTGGCGAACACGTTCGCGCGTCAGATTGAATTTTTCACCAATCTCTTCGAGTGTCAGGGAAGTCTCTCCATTCAACCCGAAGTATAGTGTTATAACATCCGCCTCACGCTGCGTAAGGGTGGACAGTGCCCGTTGCACTTCTCTGCGCAACGAATCACTCATCAGTTCATAGTCCGGGGTCTCTTCTCCATCGTTCTCAAGCACATCCAGCAGACTATTTTCTTCGCCCTGCACAAACGGGGCATCCATGGATACGTGTCGCCCCGAAATTTTCATCGTGTCCACCACTTCGGCAACCGATATCTGCAATACTTCGGCGATCTCACCCGGAGAAGGCTCTCGTTCGTATTTCTGTTCGAGCTCAGAGAAAGTCCTGGAAATCTTGTTCAGCGAACCCACCCGGTTCAACGGCAGGCGAACAATGCGCGATTGCTCCGCCAGCGCCTGCAGGATGGACTGGCGAATCCACCATACGGCGTACGATATAAACTTGAAGCCCCGGGTCTCATCAAAACGCTGGGCCGCTTTTATCAATCCCAGGTTGCCCTCGTTAATCAGGTCACCAAGGGTTAATCCCTGGTTCTGATACTGTTTGGCAACCGAAACGACAAACCGCAGATTGGCTTTTGCGAGACGCTCCAACGCAACCTGATCTCCTTCACGGATGCGCTTGGCCAGTTCAACTTCCTGTTCGGCCGACAAGAGATCAACTTTGCCAATCTCCTGAAGATATTTATCCAGTGATTGGCTCTCCCGATTCGTAATTTGTTTACTGATCTTGAGCTGTCTCATGCGTACGCCAGGGCTGATTTACGACCTAATGATTTGAAACAAGATAACTTAAAAAGTTAGTTCCTGTCAATCATTGGGATACGTTTATTCAGCGGGCGTTGTTTCCTTTTTAGGAGGTCTTGGCAGCAATACTTTGCGTGACAAACGGAATTTACCGGTCTTCTTGTCGACTTCAATCAGTTTTACCTGAATCTCTTCTCCAACTTCCAGCACGCCTTCCATGGTTTCCAGACGATCCCACTTTATTTCGGAGATGTGCAGCAAGCCGTCTTTACCCGGCATAAACTCTACAAATGCACCGAACGGCATGATGGATTTAACCTTACCGTTGTAAACCTCGCCTACTTCCGGCACGGCTACAATTCCTTTGATACGACGCAGGGCAGCATCCATCACATCTTTGCTGGTGGCAAATACGTTCACGATGCCTTTGCCATTCACTTCTTCGATCACTACGGTAGCACCGGTTGTGTTCTGGATATCCTGAACCACTTTACCGCCGGGGCCGATGATGGCGCCAATCATTTCTTTCTCGATCACGACTGTCTCGGCACGAGGTGTATGAGGTTTGAGATCGCCACGAGGTGAGTCGATCGTTTTCTTCATTTCATTAAGAATGTGCAGACGACCTTCTTTTGCCTGGAGCAAAGCTTCTTTCAAAACTTCATAGGTAAGTCCGTCTACTTTCAAGTCCATCTGGCAGGCTGTAATACCGGCAGAGGTACCCGTAACTTTAAAGTCCATATCTCCCAGGTGATCTTCATCTCCGAGAATATCAGACAGGATTGCATACTTGCCTGTTTCGCTATCGGAGATCATACCCATAGCGATACCGGATACGGCTGCTTTCACAGGCACACCGGCATCCATCAACGCCAATGAACCAGCGCACACCGTTGCCATGGAAGACGAACCGTTGGACTCCAGAATATCGGATACTACACGGATGGTGTACGGGTTTTTCTCATCGGCGGGCAGCACTTGTTTCAGTGCGCGGAACGCCAGGTTACCGTGTCCTACCTCGCGGCGACCAGGGCCACGGTTGGGTTTCACTTCACCTGTGGAGAAACCCGGGAAGTTATAATGCAGAATAAATTTGTTCGAACCGGAGATCATCGCTCCATCAATCATCTGCTCGTCGAGCTTTGTACCCAATGTTACGGTCGTCAATGATTGTGTTTCACCACGGGTGAAGATAGCGGAACCATGAGTTGAAGGAAGATAGTCAACTTCAGACCATATCGATCTGATTTCACGTGTCTTACGGCCATCCAGACGCTTGCCTTCGTTGAGGGCGAGGTTACGGGCAGCTTTTTTCACGATTTCCTTGTAGTAGCGTTTTGCCAATGCCTTGTCGAGGGTGGAGTCTTCCGGAAGTGATTCCAGGTAATCCTCCAGTGGCTTGGCCAATGCATCTGATCTTTCTTTTTTATTGGTGAGCAATTGCGCCGCGGCAGCATATACCGGCTCATAGAATTTGCTCCAGAATTCCGTACGCAGGTTTTCGTCGTTTGTCTCGTGGTTGTAAACGCGTTTTTCTTTTACCCCTACTGCTTCCGCAAATTCAATCTGAACTTTGCATTGCTGAATGATGGCTTCGTGTGCCACGCGGAGTGCTTCCAGCATGTCCTCCTCGCTCACTTCTTTCATTTCACCCTCAACCATCAAAATGTTTTCGATGGATGCAGCCACGATCAGATCAATGTCCGCACGGCTCTTGTCGGCCATGGACGGGTTGATCACAAACTTTCCATCGATGCGTGCTACGCGCACTTCGGAGATGGGTCCCTGGAAAGGGATATCGGAAATGCTCAATGCGGCAGAGGCTGCAAAGGCAGCCAGTGCATCGGGCAAGGCGTTTTCATCACCGGAGATCAGGTAAAGCATTACCTGTGTATCGGCATGATAGTCGGCCGGAAACAGCGGGCGGATCGCACGGTCTACAAGACGGCTGATCAATACCTCGTAGTCTGACAATTTGCTTTCGCGTTTCAAGAACCCGCCCGGAACTTTACCTGTCGATGCGAATTTTTCCTGATAGTCAACCGAGAGTGGCAGGAAGTCTGTTCCTTCCTTCGCAGTCTGTGAAGACACTACGGTAGCAAGGATCATGGTATTTTCTAATTTCAGTACAACGGACCCATCGGCCTGGCGTGCCAGTTTGCCGGTTTCGATTGTTATCTCGCGGCCATCGGGCAGCTTACTGGTTTTTGTAATAACAGTTGGTTTCATAAAAATATGTTATTGATAATCCCTGAGAATACAGGGCTATCTCGGTTTGTTAAAAATGAAAAAAGGGAACCTTATAGGGGTTCCCTTCGGGAAAAGTCGTTTTCTTACTTTCTGAGTGACAGCTCAGCGAGTATGGCGCGATAGCGCTCGATATTCGTATTCTGCAGGTAGTTCAGCAATTTCTTGCGCTTACCTACCAGTTTCATCAACCCTTGCTGAGTTGCGAAATCTTTTTTGTTTTCTTTTAAATGCTCAGTCAGGTGATTGATACGATGTGTGAACAAGGCAATCTGAGACTCCGCTGAACCTGTATCTTCTTTCTTCTTGGTGAAGCCGTGCTTTACGAACAGGTCTTGTTTGATTTCGGTTGTTAAATACATCTCAAAAAATGTGTTTTTATCTCTTTATTTCAGCGGGCAAAGGTAAGTCATTTTGGCGCTATTTTCCAAGAAATCCTAAAAATTTCCTCCAATACGTCATACTCCACTCCTGCCTGTATCGCGTTTCTTCAGAAACCACCGCTTTACCTTGTCGATGGCAACGCTATAGAAGTCAGCCTCAAACAGACGTGCATCCACCCGAGCCTGGCGCAGAAAGAATAATCCTGCTACAAACAGAATCGCATCAGCCATCCAAACCCCTGCCACGATCGGAACGGCACCTGACTTTGCAAGTTTCTCGCCCTGCATGGTTAAAACGTAATAAATAATGAAGAACAGGATGGACACCAGGAACGGAACTCCCAATCCACCTTTCTTGATGATAGCACCCAGCGGTGCCCCGATCAGGAACATGGCAATACACGCGAAGGAGTTTGCAAAGATCTTGTGCCACTGAATTTCGAACGAGCGAAGCTCCAATGAATAGCTGTCCACGCTGCTATTGATGTTCTCCACCTGGCTTTTTACCTGGCGGGCCATATTGGCCGCACCCTGCCAGGCCTCATGCTTCGGTTCCATGTTGAACACACTGTCCAATTTGGCTGCGCGGGCAGAGTCCGTCAGGGCGGGTTTGGCTGGCACGAGGGCTACTGCCGGAGCGGGCGTGCTTGCCACGGGTTTGATGGTTTTGGAACGAACCAATTTTCTCTTTTCGCGCTCCAGCTTGCGACGATTCCGCAGTTCGTCTGATAAAGTAAAATCATTTGCCGCCACCGGTTTGTCCGTCGTGATGGTAGTCTGCGATTTCACCTCCCTGGCCGGCTTCTTTTTCTTGAGGGAGCTGAGGGGCTTTGCGGGTTCTGCCACCTTGGCTTCTGGTTTTACTTCCGGAGCAGGCGGAGTTGCTACAGGTGTTTCGGCCTGAGCCGTGGGGCTCATCTTGCTGATGTAGGGAATCCGGCTGATGGAATCGCGATACTCTTTATGCTTCCGCACGTCAGGAGGCATTACAAGAAGATCCTTGCGGAAGTAGTATGTGAAATAGCTGGACCGGTAGAGATAATGATTAAGACGCTGCGTCATGATCTCGCGCTGCACGGAGTCGATGTCCCCATCCAGCTGGTTGAGATTGCGCATAACACGGTTGCCCTGAAACCATTTCTTGTCCGTACTTCCCAGATCAAAAGAGGACAAATCAAACACCACCTGGGTTTTATCAAACTTGGACTTACTCAAGGTCTGCGAATTCTGATCGCGATTCTGATTGCCAATGGCATCGCGCTCACTGTTGGCTCCTTCTGTATAATTGTATCCATTAAAGAGCTCGAATTTGAGGTATCGCTCATTCAGAATGGTCTGCATGCGACCGGAATCAGCAATAGTCACTTCTTTGTTGCCATCGTTTTTCCGGTGATCGTATACAATCACATCCTTGATAGTAATGCCATCCGGGAATTTCTTATTCACCTTGATGCTCATGTCGGTGATGCCATTGTAAAAGGCACCTTCGCGCAGATCGAGCGCCGGCTTCTTTTGCTTGATGTCGTAGAGCAGGCTATAGGCTTCCAAAGCAGCTTTCGGCACCAGGTCGTTATTGGCATAGAATGCTGCCAGGGTAAGTACGAGTACAAAAAAGAAGATGGGCCGCAGAACCCGAACCAGCGAAACACCTGCACTTTTAATGGCGGTAAGTTCGAAGTGCTCGCCCAGGTTTCCGAATGCTATGAGGCATGAAAGCAGCACGGCCAACGGCATGGCTGTGGGCACGGTGAAGACAGCGAAGTGATAAAAGAGCTGTGCGATCGTCCAGTAGTCCAATCCTTTTCCGATGATGTCATCGAAGTACTTGAGCATGTTTACGTTCAGCAGAATGAACACCACCACCAGGAAGGTGATGAGAAACGGACCAATGATTGCGTCTAAAACGAGCTTGTCAATCTTCTTCATCGTGCGAAAGCAAACTCAAAAATAAAGCCAAGGGACCTGGAATTGAAACCAGGGGAAGAAATAAGTCGGGAAAATTCGAAGATCACCCTCCTACTGTTTTACGGAGATTCTCGATCAGTCCATCCCACAGATCCTGCAGCTCCTGGTGATCGTCAAAGTCAGAATAGTCGGAAATTTTCAGATAGACAGACTGCGTAAGCTCGTTGAACTCCAGCCTGAGTTCGAAGTATGATGGGTCTTGTGCATCGTCGTCAGTTTCAGGAAGAAACTCAAAGCGGGCGAAGTGGTTTACACGATGGGCAACTTGCCTGGCACGATGACTTTCATTGTCCCAAAAAAAAGTGTACGACTTGTCGTTATTATTGATGGTGACATCTTCGGCAAACCATTCGGCGAGTCCACTAGCAGTTTGAATATACGGGTACAGCATCTTGGTGGAGGCATGAACTTCGTAGTCTGCAGTGAATAATTTTTTTTTCGCCATGCTGATGGTTGCCATGCGTATATCTGTTGTGGCTGAAGATAGAGTTTTTTGTGGACTATGACAACAAAAAAAAACGTGGTCGCTTTTCATCGCTCCACGTTGCCCGAAAAAATAGTTGATCTCCCGGTCAGGTTTTCAAACGAGCATTTTGCTTCATAAAGCAAAAGATACAAAGGCCGATCTGGACTAAAGCAGTAGACAGGATTGCTAGAAACACTTCCATAGGCATAAGTAAAATTCAAGTGTAAATGTAGATGGCGGTGGGAATTTCATTTATTTTCAACAGTCTATTGACCTGTCGTTACGGTTAACGGAGCAAATAGTCTTTCAATGGATTTACAGAAAGCCATACTTCAAGAACATTCGCGCAAGCAAGCAGTTAAAATTGCTGATTATGTGAAAGATAACAGTAGCCGGTTTAAAGTGCTTATTGATGTATATCTGGCCGGTCCCTATCGCGTAACGCAACGCGCCGCGTGGCCTTTGAGTCTGTGTGTCGAGCGTTACCCGCAGATGATCAAACCTCACCTGAAAGTTATTCTCAATTACCTTGAACACCCCGGCATTCACGACGCCGTGAAGCGAAACACGATGCGTCTGCTGCAGCATTGCGAAATTCCAAGGCGCTATTATGGACAGGTGGCATCCCTCGCATTTCAGTACCTGCAAGACAAACGCGCACCTGTTGCCGTGAAAGCTTTTTCAATAACGGTATTGAGTCGCATCGCAGAAAACGAGC
>JAESFU010000515.1_pt1 | contig 19108 bp, 19 predicted proteins | sample 9269461 | NCBI WGS metagenome assembly JAESFU01 (sample SAMN14502556, study PRJNA617107) | algae metagenome | isolation source: Stenomitos rutilans HA7619-LM2 and co-occurring heterotrophs from cave walls | place: USA: Waikapalae cave, Hawaii | collected 2009-07-28
CGAAGAGCTCACCAACCGCACCCTCCTCCGCCTCTTCTTCCGCTACCCCCTGATGACGTTGAAGGTCACCGCCGGCATACACTGGGAAGCCATCAAGCTCCTCGCCAAGGGCCTCCGCATGCACCCCCACGCCAAGGCAACGCGGAAGCGCGACAGCGTGCTGGTTCCACGCCAGCACCCCGCCCGCTACCGACAGCCCGAACAGATCGACTAACGGTCACATCGGTACTCCACCCACCGGCTGTCACCCCTGCGAAGGCAGGGGTCCATCGCACTGCCAGCACCAGCCGGGAGGTGGATCCCTGCCTTCGCAGGGATGACAATCCAGCCTGGCGTACGCCACCAACACCCGCCCCTACCGCGGCAACATCCGCCGTGTAACCGCCAGCCTCGCCCAATGCGGCAAGGCCGCCAGCACCCCGATCGCCAAACTCATCCGCCGCGGAAACGCGATCTCGAACTTCCCCGCATCGAGCCCGCGCACGATCCGCTCCACCGCATCCTCGGTCGAAATCAAAAACGGCATCGGAAACTCGTTCTTGCGTGTCAGCGGCGTATCGACGAACCCTGGCGTGATCACCGTCATCTTCACGCCCTCAGCCTCGAGCTCGGGCTCCAGCGCCTCGCACATGTTGATCAGTGCCGCCTTCGTCGCCCCATAGGCTGAGGCCGTCGGCAGCCCGACATAACCTGTCAGCGACGACACCACCGCGATATGCCCAGCCCGCCGCGCAATCATCGGCGCCATAATCGCCTCGAGGCAATTCGCCGTCCCCTGCACGTTGACGTCGAAATTCACCCCGAACTTCTCCGCCGAGAACCCCTTGGCCGATACCGGCACATAGGTCCCGGCATTCAGCACTGCGAGCCCGATCGGCCCCAGTCGCGCTTCGATCTCCGGCACAGTCACCGCCACCGTATCGCGGTCCGTCACATCCAGCTCGAACGGCTCGATGCCCGGCGCTTCGGTCGCCAGTGAACGCAGATCGTCAGCCGACCGCGCACTCACCGCCACCGTCCAGCCGTCGCGCGCCAGCCGCGCCGCCAGCCCGCGCCCGATGCCGCTGCCCGCTCCCGTCACCCATGCCACGCGCTGCGCCAAATCCGCCTCCGTTGCTGCTCACGGCAACTACGGCCCAGCCGTGGCTTTGGTTTCACCCCGCCCGCAGCGCAGCCGCCTTTGGCGCGATATCCGCGACCTGTGCATCGGTCAAAGCCACAAACGGCGGCCGCATCCGCCGCCAGCCGGCATTCCCCGTCCGCTCGCCGATCAGCGCCTTCAACGCCGGAATCTGCGGCACCGTCATCGTCAGGTTCCGCCACTCCGCGGCCTTCGCCTGTGCTGCCGTCGCCTTCGCAGGGTCTGTCTGCCAGTTGTCGTAGATCGTCCGCAGCACGTCCGGGATCAGGTTCGACGCCCCGGTAATGCACCCGGCCCCGCCTGCCTGCAGCAGCTCTAGGAACAGCTGGTCCGGCCCCGAGATCACGGCAAAACCCGGAAATGCCTTCACCATGCCGACAAGGTTCGCCTTGTCGCCCGACGAATCCTTGATCCCGACGACAATCCCGGGAAACGCCTCGATCAGCCGCCCGATCAGACCGTAGGTGAGCGGCACGCCCGACTGCTGCGGGATGTGGTAGAGGATCACCCGCAGCCGGTCGTCGCCGATCTGCTCGATCACCCGCGCATAGGCCGCGAACAGCCCCTCGTCACTCATGCCCTTGTAGTAAAAGGGCGGCAGCATCACGACCCGGTTCACCCCGTTGGCGAGTGCGTGCTTTGTCAGCGCCACCGTATCCGGCCCCGCCGCGACGCCCGTCCCCGGCAGCAGCCGCTCCGGCGCAATCCCCGCCTTCAGCACGCCCTCGACGATCGCCTGCCGCTCCGCCACCGAGAACGAATTGGCCTCTCCGGTCGTGCCCAGGATCGCGAGCCCGTCGCAGCCATTGTCGAGCAGCCACCGGCAATGCTCTGCCAACAGTCCCAGGTCCGGCGAAAAGTCCGCATTCACCGGCGTCGCAACGGCGCTGTTCACGCCCGAAACGGCATAGGTCATTGAAAATCCTCCCTCTCCGCCGGCTACGATAAAGCAGCCGGCGGGAGGAAGGAATGCGCCGTCAGTCGCCGCCGAACTCTGCCTTGAACGTCTCGAACGGGATCTGCGAGCCGTTGATCACCGTGCTCCAGTGCCGCACGTAGGCCGCCTGCGCGATCGCCTCGTTGATCTCGGCCTGCGTCGCGCCGCCTTGCCTGGCGAACTTGGTCTCGAGCCAGATGCAGTACTGGCACGGGATCTGCGCCGCCACCGCCACGGCAATCAGCGACTTGGTCTTGCCGTCGAGCGCATTGCCCTCGCCCACCAGCAGCCCCTTGGTCATTTCCCAGGCGCCTGCCACCGCCGACGGCGGATAGGCCTTGAAGTGGCTCGGCACCGTGCCGAGCGTCGTCTCGATATCCTTGAACGTCGCGTCGAGCCCGCCATCCTGCGCCAAGGCCACGCCACCGAACGACACGGCCGCGATCACCGCCGCCGCGAAAAGCTTCATCTTCATTTCAGTCTCTCGTTTCGAAGGGCAAAGGGAGGGCCGCGCCCCGCGCGCCCTTCACGCGCAGAGCCGGAAAGTCTCAAGTCTGTCGTCGGTCAGGCCCGGGCGACGAAGTAGGCGTTGAACGGATCGGTGGGCAGCCGCTTCAGCTCGACATTGCCGAACCCGGCCTTGCCCAGCATTTCGGTCGCGAGCTCCACGCCCCACATCGTCCCGAGTCCGATGCCGCCCTGCGCCAACGACACCGGCGTGCAGTGCATGGTCGAGATCATGTAGAGATAGGCGCCCAGCATGTGGTCGAGATTGTTCTCGAGCCGGCTCGACCCGTCGATATCGACCATGAGGAACGTCCCGCCCGGCTTCAGCGACCGGCGCACCGTGTCGAGCAGGCCCTGTGGGTCCTTCTGGTCGTGCACCGCGTCGAACGCGAACACGAGATCGTAGTCGCCGAGCTTGGTCTCCTTCGACACATCCACCTCGGCAAAGCTGAGATTCTTCAGCCCCCTCCGCTCCGCCTCGGCCTCATTGGCCTCATAGGCATCGGCGCAAAGATCGATGCCGAGGAACCGGCTGTTCGGGAACCGCTGCGCCAGTTCCAGCACCGCCCCGCCTGCCCCGCAGCCGACATCGATCACCTCGATGCCCGCCTCGAGCCGCGCAATCGCATCCGGCACGATCGGCAGGATCGACGAGACGAGATTCATCACCACCGCCTGGTGCGTGTGCTCGCCCATCACTTCATGGAAGCGGCCATAGTCGTGGTAGTGCAGGCCCTTGCCGTCGCGGAAATGCTCCAGCATCTCGTCCTCGACGCCCGCCACAACGCCGATGAACTGCGCCGTCACCGCGATATTGTTGGGCGCCGCCGCCCGCGTCAGCCAGGCCTCGTGCTCGGCCGGCAGGTGATAGGTAGCAGCCTTGGGGTCGTATTCGACCACGCCCGCGGTCGTCATCACGCCCAGCCATTCCCGCACATAGCGCTCGGCGAGATCGGCCTCCGCCGCCAGCTCCTTCACCGTCGCCGGCGTGATCCGCGCCAGCGCATCGAACAGGCCCGAACGGTGCCCGATGGAAGTCATCAGGATCAGCGCCGAGCTGTTCAGCGCTCCAATCAGCTTGCCGGCAAAGGCCTGCGCCTTGGCCGCATCGAACTGGTCCCGGTGCTCACGCACCGCGGTTGCTGCAGTCATTTTCGTCTCCACTGTTTGCGGCGGATCTCCGCCGAAGTGGACGCTGATCTATTCCCACACTGCCGCAGCTGATAGGCTGGTTTCGGATCAAACCGGTTCAAAACGGACGCCGAAGTATGTCTGAAACGCCCCGCCCGCTCACCGTCGCGGTCGTCGCCACCCCGCATACGGGTTCGGCCGGCGCCTTCATCATCATGGACCTGCTGGGCTCGGTCGGCACCTTCTGGCCGGTGCTCGAAGGCGGCGAAATGGGTCCGCGCCACTTCCTCCCCCGCCTCGTCTCGGCCGATGGAGCGCCCTATCAGGATCTCCACGGCGTCAGCATCACGCCCAACGGCTCCATCGCCGATTACCCCGCGCCCGACATCATCATCGTGCCCGAACTCGCCGCCGGCCCCTGGCAGCCCCTGCCCGCCAGCCACGAGCCCGAATACCGCGCCATCTACCAGTGGATCCGCACCGCCTACGCCAACGGCGCCATCGTCGCCTCGATCTGCTCGGGCTCGGTCCTCCTCAGCGAAACCGGCCTCCTCGACGGCGAAGACGCCACCTCGCACTGGGGCTATTGCGAAGCCATCGCCCGCCGCCACCCCAACATCCGCGTCCGCAAGGAGCGCGTACTCGTCCCCGCCGGCGATGGCCACCGCCTCATCACCACCGGCGGCTTCTCGTCATGGCACGACCTCTTGCTCTATCTCGTCGGCCGCCTCGCCGGCCCCGAGGAAGCCCGGCGCCTGGCCAAGCTGTTTCTCCTCGACTGGCACCGCGAGGGCCAGCTGCCCTTCGCGGCCTTGACCGTCACCCGCCGCCACGGCGATCCGCTCGTCACCGCCGCCCAGGCCTGGGTCGCCGACAACTACGCCAATCCCAACCCGGTCGCCGACATGGCCGCCCAATCCGGCCTCACCGAACGCAGCTTCCTCCGCCGCTTCCGCGCCGCCACCGGCCAATCCCCGCTCGAGTATGTGCAGACCCTGCGCATCGAGGAAGCCAAGCAACTCCTCGAAACCACCGACCAGCCGCTCGACGCGATCAGCAACGAAATCGGCTACACCGAGCCCAGCGCCTTCCGCCACCTCTTCCGCAAACTCGTTGGCCTGACGCCAAGCGCCTACCGAAAGCGCAACGCGCGAGTAAGCGCACCGGCGTAGCGGAACCTAGGTGCAGCTCTGCGAATAGGTGTCGATGTAGTACTGGCGCAGCCGCTCCACCCTCTGTTGGTACTGTCGCGGAAAAGACGACATCGTGACGGATGGCTCGTCGCTCTTCGCAATTAGGGCCAGTCGGCACTCCAGGAACTTCGCCTCCGTGCCCTGCGCAAACACCTGCAAAAACAGTAGCGCCAGCGTCGGCGAAACGCGGTTCACCTCGAAGACGTCCGCAGCGAACTGATCGGCCTCGTACTCCTCACCTGCCGAGTAACCGCCCTGTGCATGGCCAAGCAGCTCATGCCCAGCCTCGTGCAAGATGGCGAAAAAGATCAGCATCGCCATCTCGTCGGCCAGTCGCCCAGCTTCAGGCTGAACGGCCATCCAGGCCAACAGCTCCTTGTATCGCTGCTCGCTCCAGCCATCGAAATACGACTGCCGCATCACTGCACCGAGATCGAGAGGCTCCTTGTCGAGCGCCCTCGTGCAGCTTTTCTTCCGCTGCTCGACGAGGTCTTGGACCGGACCCAGGGCGTAGAGCTCCAGCGCGTTGGGCGATGGCACGTCGTCCGAGCCGAGGATGTAAGCTAGCAGCGCTTGCTGCAGATACACGGTGATGGCGAGCGACTCGGGCGAAAGTACCAGTTTGGTGGGCGTGCCGTGTTCCCGCATGGGCACGGTCGCGCAGATCCGCCACGCCAGCTCAACTTCACCGGAGCGCCCTCTGAACTGCGGTAGCAAGTCGATGCCGCCTTGAATGTTTTCCTTCCACACTGGATCGAGGCGACGGGCCATCCCTTCTAGATACTGAACGGTCTGATCCTCCGTCATCACAGTTTGAGATTGTCCAGGCGTCGCAACAAGCGCCAGCACCGAGATGAGCAGCAACCGCTTTAGGTAAGCTCGCACTGCACGACCTCTTCCACCCGCGCCACAGCCTCCAGTTCTTCTTCATTGAACTGAGTCCGCTGCTTACCGATCGCCTGGCACCAAGTGCGAATATCGCGGGCGCTGAAGCTTGCCTCAACGAGCACAGCCCGGAGCACGGTGCGAAAGTTCTGGTTCTCGCTGACAATGCCTTCGATACGAGCGAACTGCCGATCGGGCTGCTCACCGCGCTCGATGCCGTTTAGCGCCATCGCGATAGTGGCAAGGTCCGGATGCGGCTCACCCGACAGCAACGTCATGCGAACGACGTCACGAATGGTGTGTTCGCCCGCCGGGCAGAGGAGTGTGTGCACGCCTTCGCCGATGGATGCGCGCCCATCCAGCTCGCAACTCACCGCCGGTAGGCTGACCAGCGACGCCAGACACGCGATCGAAGCCAGTCGCTTCATGACGACACCTTCCGGCATTCGGCGACCGCCGCCTGATAGAAATCGAAGCGGACCACGGGATCATCAGTTGCCTCAGGGACGGCCTGCTTTCGAACTGGAATGTAGAGTTTCTCAAAATCCAGAGCTCGAGCGCAGAAGATCGGCCCCACGATCCGTTCATCGCAAATATCGCGGGCCATGCACGCTGCCGCGGCCATCAACTGATTGGATAGCGGTGCGATCCGGCTCTGATAGTCCGCGAAGTCCAGGATTGTCATCGCGACCGGAGTAGCCGCCGCCTCCACCATCTCCTTGGTCGCATTGGCCATCGAGTCACTGGTGAACCCGGAAATAATGCCAATGGTGGACTGAGATTTGGCAATGTCCGCCGTCGAAACGAAGGCGAAGATGCTGAGGATCAGAGCGGCAAGGCCGAATAGGAAGGAAACAATATCTACCGGCCCGACCTCGGCCTTGTAGGTCAGAAATGGAGCATCCACAGGCGGCGTCTGCGGACTTGGATCTGCACCCCGTTCGCTCATCGTATCCCCCAGAACACGTGAACCTTGCGGTTCGATCCAAACCGCCACAATCCGTAGCTCTACCCTCCGGTCGAACCCGATCCCGTCACGAGACGGCTTTCCGTGCCCTTTGCGACCCCACGCACCGCCCTATCGCGCGCCAGCAAACCTTCCGCTAGAACTCGCCCACCCCGGAGGCCACCATGCATGTCGGTCGCTCCTACCGCCTGCTCGATTTCACCCTGTGGTCGCGCCGCAGCGTGCTCTACATGCTGGCGATCAGCCTCGTCGCCGTGCTGGTCTACATCTTCCCGCCCACCGCCGGTTTCGCCATTCCGTGGCCGATCGTCCTCGTCCTCGGCACCACTGTCTCGCTCGTCGCCGGCTTCAAGAGTTCGCAGGTCCTGCAGCGCTCTTCCGACGCACTCCAGACCTTCACCGGCATCGCCGTGACAAGCCGCCTGCTCGCCGGCATCTGCTGCGATTTCTTCGCGCCCGAACTCGCCCGCCGCATCCTCTATCGCCACCTCGCCTGGCTCACCGCCCAGCGCGTCACCCTGCGCCAGCCGCGCCCATGGGAAAGCCTCGAGCGTGGCGCCAACCGCGAATATCGCCGCCGCTACCTGATCCACGACGACCCGGCGACCCTCTTCGCGGATCTCGACGCGCTTGTCGGCCCCGAAGCCGCCGAGGTCATCGCCACCGGCCAGCCCGCCCTCGCCTTGCTCGAGCGCCAGGGCCGCGACATCAATGCGGTGCTCCGCGACAGCGCGATCCCCACCCAGGTCTTCGGCGAGCTGCAAAAGCTCCTGCGCGAATGCCACGATCACCAGATGCGCTGCGACCGCATCAAGGATTTCCCCTATCCGCGCCAATATGCGGTGGTGAGCGCCATCTTTGTGCGCATCTTCGTGACGCTGCTGCCCTTCGGCGTCGTTCCGATCTTCGCCACCATGACCACCGGCGTCCTCGCCCCCGTCATGCTCTGGCTGTCAGTCCCGTTCAGCGCCCTGCTCGGCTGGGCCTACATGTCGCTCGACCAGGTCACTGAGAGCACGGCCAACCCGTTCGAAGGCAGCGCCAACGACGTCCCGATCTCGACCATCGGCCGCAATATCGAGATCGAACTCCGCCAGCGCCTCGGCGAAACCACCCTGCCACCGCGGCTCGAGCCAATGCACGGCATCGCGACCTGAGCCCTACCCCCGCGGCCCGAACAGCACCACCGCCGCCCCGATCAGCGCCAGCGCTCCACCCCCGACATCCCAGCCGTCCGGGAGCTTGCCCTCCACGGCCCAGCCCCACGCCAGCGACGCCGCGATATACACCCCGCCATAGGCCGCGAAGGCCCGTCCCGCATGCTCGGCCGGCGCCAGCGTCAGCAGCCAGGCGAACGCCACCAGCGCCGCCACGCCCGGCACCACCCACAGCGCCGATTGCCCGTTCCGCAGCCACGCCCAGAACGCGAAACACCCCGCGATTTCGGCCAGCGCCGCGCCGGCGTAAATCACTGCAGTCGATGCAAGAACCGGCATTTTCGGCGCCCTTTCCTCGGCAAATCAGCGCCGCTTAACACGCCCGCCCGTGAGCCCCAAAGCCTGAACCCGCGCTGATCCCGGGACTCACCAACGGTTCAAGCCGCCCGCCGCACCCTCCCGGCCATCGACAACATCCCATGAGGATTGGCCATGACCGTTACCCGTATGCTGTTCGCAACCACCGCGACCATTCTCGCCCTGAGCTGGGGCGTCGCCGCCGAAGCGGCCCAGTTCCGCACCGCCCCCAAGGGCGGCGACCGCCCGACCGTCTCGTTCGGCAAGCTCGTCGCCGTGGACAAGCCCGTCGCCGATACCTGCGACCAGAGCTATCCGAGCGATTTCGAAACCTGCGACCCGGATTCGCTCACCCAGCGCTGCGACGATGCCGGCGGCGGCATGAGCAGCGAGCCCGGCGGCGGCATCGACTGCGACACCAGCTTCTGGTGACACTAAAGGGCCCCGGCAAGCCCGGGGCCTACCCCCGCGCCACGTCCGGCACCGTGCGCCACACCAGCAGCGACATCAGCACCAGCGGCGCGCCGATCAGCGGCAGCGCGATCGCCCCCAGCGTGTCGACCACGATGCCGCCCGCTGCTGCTGCCACCGCCATGCCGACCATGAACGTCGACATGTTCAGCGAGATCGCCACCGGCACCGATGTCGGCACTAGGTGCGCCATGTGGCTTGCCACCGCGATCGAATAGGTCCGCCCCACATAGCCCTGCACCGCCACGATCAGCAGCATGGCCGGCAGCGCCAGTTCGCGCGGCACCTGCGGCAGCACCGCATATGACGCCATCACCGCGAGCACCGCCACGCCGGCAACCAGCCCCACGCGCACCGCGCCGAACCGGTCCGCCATCCGCCCCGCCGACGCCCCGCACGCCACCGCACCGATGCCGCCGGCGAGCAGCACCAGTGGCAGCGTCTCGTAGGCAATGCCCGCCGCGGCCATCAGCGCCCCGATATAGACCATCACCGGCGACGACCCGATCATGAACAGCAGCGTCGACAGCAGCGCTGGGCCCACCCCCGGATTGCGCAGCACCCGCACCCGGTCGCGCATGCTCTGCGTGTCGCCATGCATGCCGCGCGGCAGCTGCGTGAACAGCATCAGTGATGCGAACCCCGCGAGCGCCGCAATCATCAGGAAATGCGAGCGCCAGCCGAACTGCGCCGCCAGCCACGCGCCGAACGGCACGCCGATCAGCGCCGCCAGGGCCTGCCCCATGCTGATCACCTGCATGTATCTGCCGCGCTGGCCGGCCGGCGCCATCATGGCCGCCGTCGCCATGGCCGTGCCGGTGAACGTCCCCGCCGCCACCGCCAGCAGCGTCCGCACCACCACCAGGCCCTCGAACCAGGGCATCAGCGCAATGGTGAGGCACAGCACCGACACCCCGAACTCGGCGCCCGCGAGGATTCTCCGGCGGCCCACTCCGCCCAGCAGCACTGCCAGTAGTGGTGGGCCCACTGCATAGGCCAGCGAGTAGCCCAGCACCAGCAGCCCCGCCTGTCCCAGGCTCACCCCCAGGTCGGCACTGATCAGCGGCAGCAGCCCCGCAATGAGTCCGCCCTCGATGGCTCCCACTGCGGCAGCCAGCGCGAGCCAGAACAGCCGTGAATCCATGATCTCTCCCTCGACCATAGTCTTGGCGGTCGGGGGCGCGGCTGGATAGAGCCAAATTGCGCAATGAAACCCGTCAATTGGTCGATGTTGCCGGCGACATCAGCGCCTCGCCGAGGCCGGTCATCCGGGCGCTCGCAACCCACAGGTCCGTCGCGTTGCCGCGATCATACGATTGCTCCGACGAGCTATACTCGCGCCCGCCCGAAAAATACTTCCCGGTCGCCTCGCCCAGCCCACCGCTGGCCAGCGCAGCCAGCCGCCGCCCCGACGTCCGGGGGGTATTGGCGTTGCGCATCAGCAGCACCAGCACCGGCATGATGTTGGTCCATATCCACCGCCCGAGCGGTCCGTAGCTGCGCGCCAGCCCTGTCCCCGGCATCAGCCCGGGGTCGAACGCATTCACGCGCAGCGAAGCCAGCCGCGCATCGCCGCTCTGCTCGAGCCGCCGCGCCAGTTCATACGTGCACAGCACATTGCACAGCTTCGATGTCGAATAGCGCCGCCGGCCAGCCTCGCCACCCGGCTCGAAATCGCGCGCCACCGCATCGGCGCTGACGAAACGCGGCACCGGCATGCCCGATCGCTCCGCCGGATCATGCGTTCCGCTCGAAACGAACACGATCCGTCCGCCCGCCGGCAACCGGTCCAGCAGCAACCGGCTTAGCAGGTAGTGGCCCAGGTGATTGACCGCGAAGGTCAGCTCATGGCCCTGCGCCGAGCGTTGCGGCTCGCTCACCGTCTGCCCGCCGGCATTGCAGACCAGTGCCGAGAGCGGCGGGAGGCGAGCCACGTCCAGTCGCTCGGGAAAGCGCCGAACCGACTCGAGGTCGGCGAGGTCGAGCGCGATGACGCGGATATCGGCCGCCGCCCCCGCGCGTCGCAATCCGGTCGCCGCCTCTTCGCCCCGGCGCACATCGCGACAGGCGATCACCACTGTGCGGCTGGCATCGTCAGCCAGCGATCGCACGCATTCCAGCCCAAGCCCGGTATTGCCGCCGGTCACGATCCAGGTTCCTGCTGCCATCATCGCCTCCAAAATGTACGCCGTCCACTTTCAAGGTGAACGATGTACATTTTGTACTCTGCACCGTCAAGGTGTACACTCGGAATCATGGTGTTCCCGTCAAAGATCAACGCCGAAACCGTCAGGCAGGCCGCAGCCTCCGTGGTCGAGCATCAAGGCCATGAAGCGTTGACGCTGCGTGGCGTCGCGACCGCGCTCGGGGTCGTGCCCAACGCCATCTACCGGTACTTTCCCTCGCGGGAAGTCCTGCTGGCCGCGGTCGCCGAGGATTTCATCCGCAACCTCACCGCCGATATCGACGACAGGCTGTTCTCGCCGGCGGCATTGGCCCTGGCCCCCGCCGATCGGGTGCGCGCGCTGTTCGAACTCTACATGCGCTATGTCGAAGCCCGGCCGACGCTCTACGAGGTGATCACCCTCGATTTCACCGCCGCCCTCGCCAATGCGCCTCGCCCCCTCGCGCACGAACTGCTCTGGCAGCGTGTCATCGCCATCGTCGAACCGCTGACCGGTCCGGAGCACGCCCCGGCCAGCGCCGTAACCCTGTGGGGCCTGCTGCACGGCCTCTGGGCCCTGCGCCGGGCCCGCGTCCTCACCGGCCCCAAGCCAAGCGAAGTCGACAGCTTCGCCATCGATACCTTCCTCGCCGGCCTGCCATCGGCCCGGCGCTAGACTCGAACCCTCACAGCCAGCGGAGCCGAGCAATGAAGCCACACGTCGTCATGCACATGGGCACCAGCATCGATGCCCGCATCGTCCCCAACGATTGGCCCGGCGTCGACTCCTTCGGCGAAATCTACGAGCGCGTACATCGCGACCTGAAGGGCGACGCCTGGATCGTCGGACGCATCACCATGGCCGAGTTCGGGCAGGGCGAGCCCCGCCCCGCCAGGGCCGCCGAAGCCTACACCCGCTCCACCTGGATCGCTCCCGGCGCCACTGGCGGCAGATACGCCATTGCCATCGACCAGGGCGCAAAGCTCCACCTCAATCTCGACCGCGCCAATGGCGACGCCATCGTGTGCGTCCTGACCGAGGCCGCCCCCGACGATCACCTCGCCGAGCTCCGCCGCGACGGCATCTCCTACCTGTTTGCCGGCGCCACCGAACTCGACCTGCCGCTCGCCCTCGAGCGGCTGGGCGCCGATTTCGGCATCAAGCGCCTGCTGCTCGAAGGCGGCGGCGGCATTAATGGCAGCTTCCTCAGCGCTGGCCTCATCGACGAGATCAGCCTCATGATCCTGCCCGTCGCCGATGGCGTCGACGGCGCCCCCACCCTGTTCGATCGCGCGTCCGGCTCCGGTGTCGGGCTCACGCTGCAGTCCGTCGATCGGCTCGAGGACGGCATCCTGCACCTGCGCTACACCGTCACCCGGTGAGCCCCCGCCTCGTCCATCTCGGCTCGACCCTCGTCGACCACATCTACGCTATCGACGCGCTGCCGCTCCATGGCGGGGAGTCTGTCGCCGGTGCTCATCGGACCACGCCGGGCGGCGGCTACTACACCCTGCTCGCCGCCACCCGCTTCGGTCTCTCCGCCGCCTATGGCGGACCACACGGCACCGGTCCCAACGGCGACGCGCTGCGCAGCGCCATCGCCCAGGCTGGCGCATCGATCCTGCAGCCCCCCTCGCCGCTCGCCGACACCGGCAGCTGCGTCGTCCTGCTCACGCCCGACGGCGAACGGACGTTCGTCTCGCACGCCGGCATCGAGGGCACGCTCGGCGCAACGCTGCCCGACCCGGGCAGCTTCGGCGCCAGCGACTGGATCGCCTTCACCGGCTATCTCCTGCACTATCCCGGCACCGCCGCCATCCTGCCCGACTGGCTCGAGGCCCTGCCGCCCGATCTCCCCGTCGTCTTCGATCCTTCGCCTCTCCTCGCGGAGCTCGATCCACCCACCTTGGCCCGCGCGCTCGCGCGCACCACCTGGCTGAGCTGCAATGCCGAAGAGGCCGCTACCCTCTCGCCAGCCGGTCCGGACGCCCTGCTCTCCCGCTGCCCCACCGCCCTCGGCGTGGTCGTCCGCGATGGCGCCAATGGTTGCCACCTGCACGTGCGCGATCAGCCGTCCCTGCACATCCCCGCCATCCGCGTAAAAGCCCGCGACACCAACGGCGCCGGCGACGTCCACATCGGCGCCTTCATCGCTATGCTGGCGAACGGTACGACACCCGTCCAGGCCGCCCGCCACGCCAACGCCGCCGCCGCCCTCGCGGTCTCGCGCACCGGCGGCGCCAGCGCACCGACATTGGCGGAAGCCGCCACCAGCCTCGACCACGAGTCCTAGTCGGCGCTCTGGCTCGCCTGACGCCCACGCGTAACCCCGTACGAACCCATCGCCTCGCCACACCGCTGCCATGCGCAAACGGGGCTTCACGACTCCGCCCAATCGTCTAGCGTTTCAGCTCAGGGAGGTTAGGCACCGGCCACGGAGTTCGTGATGCCTCGACCACGCCGCCCGCTGCCAGCCCTTCTCGGCCTCCTGCCGCTCGTCTTTGCCGCCCCGGCCGTGGCCGCCGATATCACCTTCGACCAGGTCATCACCCCCTCCGGCTCGCAGTCCTTCGTCTTCATCGAGGGGCCCATCGAGGTCGGCGACTGGTCGCGCTTCATGAAGCTGCTGCGCGCCCATCCGGACCTGCGCGCCGTCGCCCTCGAGTCCGAGGGTGGATCGCTTGACGATGGCCTCGCCATCGCCCGGCAGATCCATGAGCGCCAGCTCGACACCGCGCTCATCTCCACCTGTCATTCGGTCTGCTCGATCATGTTCCTCGCCGGCGACGAGCGCTTCGTGCCGCCCAATTTCAGCCTCACGGTCCACTCCGCCTACAAGCAGATCGGCAACTACACCGCCCGCGACCACAATGCGAACGGCACCGTCGCCTGGTTCCTCGGCTCGATGGGCTATCCCCTCGCCCTCGCCCGCCTATGGAGCAGCACGGCTCCCGAGGACGCTGCGGCCATTACCTGGGCCATGAACGACAAGTGGGACCTGGGCTTCCAGCCCATCGATCCGCTCGTCACCTTCAGCCCCATGAGCTACTCGCCATGACGGGCGGCGGATCCTGACCCCGCCGGGCGGCGAACCCGTTCACATTCCGTTCGCCGCGCACTATATGTGTTGGCAGCAGCATCAACCCTGACAGATTCTGACAGCGCACCCACCTATGGTGTCAGCTGACGTCATCGATTGTCCGAGCCCGCCATGACCCCGAAAAAGACCGACCAGCCCGACCGGCGTGAGGTAAAAAAGCCCTCCTCCGAGTCCAGCTTCAGCATCGATGACTTCATCGGCGAGATCGAGAAGGCCGAGGAGCAGCGGCTGAGCAAGGCCCTCCCGCAGGAGCGGCTGAAGAACAAGCGCGCCCTCGACAACGCCGCCCGCCGCGCCGCCGAAGCCAACGGCACCGGCATCCAGCCCCTGAAGCCCCAGCCCGTCCGGCGCGAGGACAAAGGAGAGCCGCTGGCAAAATCCGCCTCTTCCACCTCCCCCCTCGCGGGGGAGGTAGCGCAGCCTGGGCCGGAGGCCCTTGGCGAAGCTGGGAGGGGGGGCGAGGCGGCCACGAAACCCAAGAAGTCCGCCCGCAGCTCCGCCACCGGCATGCAGCTCAAGGCGCCGAAGTCGAAGGCCAACTCCGTCGAACGCCCGGATTTCGGCGGCATGGGCGAATCCCCGCAGGCCGGCTTCGGCCATGTCCCCTCCGGCCGCGCCTCGGCGCCCGCGACGGACGCCGTGGCAAAACCCAAGGTCAAAACCCCCGGCTCCCTCACCCCCGGCAAGAAGGTGAAACTCCCGGGCCAGGACCTCACTGGCGCGCAGACGGTCGGCATCTCGGCCACCGTGAAGGCGCTCGAGGATATTATCCTCCACGGCCGCAAGGAGGTGGAGGGCAACACCGAGTGGAAGCCCCACCGCCCCGCCCCGCGTGCAAAATCCGAAGGCGGCATCCCGTTCAAGCTCGTCACGCCCTACGAGCCACGCGGCGATCAGCCCACCGCCATCGGCGAGCTCGTCGAAGGCGTCGAGAACGGCGAGACCGACCAGGTCCTGCTCGGCGTCACCGGCTCGGGCAAGACCTACACCATGGCGCAGACCATCGCGCGCACCGGCCGCCCGGCCCTCATCCTCGCGCCCAACAAGACGCTGGCCGCCCAGCTCTATGGCGAGATGAAGAGCTTCTTCCCCGAGAACGCCGTCGAGTACTTCGTCTCCTACTACGACTACTACCAGCCCGAGGCCTACGTCCCGCGCACCGACACCTATATCGAGAAGGAATCGACCATCAACGAGCAGATCGACCGCATGCGCCACGCGGCCACGCGCTCGCTGCTCGAACGCGACGACGTCATCATCGTCGCCTCGGTGAGCTGCATCTACGGCATCGGCTCGGTCGAGGACTACACGGCGATGACGCTCGACGTGCGCAAGGGCCAGAAGCTCGACCAGCGCGAGTTCCTCCGCGCCCTCGCCCAGCTGCAATACAAGCGCGGCGACGCCGGCTTCACCCGCGGCACTTTTCGCGTCCGCGGCGACACGGTGGAACTCTTCCCCGCCCACTACGAGGATGCCGCCTGGCGCATCACGCTCTTCGGCAACGAGATCGAATCCATCGCCGAGTTCGATCCGCTCACCGGCAAGAAGAGCTCAGACCTCCTCAGCGTCCGCATCTTCGCCAACAGCCACTATGTCACGCCGCGCGCCACGCTCACCGGGGCCATCAAGGAGATCCGCAAGGAGCTCGCGGCGCGCCTGCAGGAGCTGAACGGCGCCGGCCGCTTCCTCGAAGCCCAGCGCCTCGAACAGCGCTGCCTGTTCGATCTCGAGATGATGGAAGCCACCGGCTCCTGCGCCGGCATCGAGAACTATTCGCGCTACTTCTCCGGCCGCAAGCCCGGCGAGCCGCCGCCGACCCTGTTCGAATATCTCCCCGACGACGCTCTCGTCTTCATCGACGAAAGCCACGTCACCGTCGGCCAGCTCGGCGCCATGTATCGCGGCGATTTGCGCCGCAAGGCCACCCTCGCCGAATACGGCTTCCGCCTGCCCTCGGCCATGGACAACCGCCCGCTCCGCTTCGAGGAGTGGAACGCCATGCGCCCGCAGACCGTCTATGTCAGCGCCACTCCGGGCGCCTGGGAAATGGAGCAGGCCAACGGCGTCTTCGCCGAGCAGGTCATCCGCCCCACCGGCCTCATCGATCCGCCCGTCGAGATCCGCCCGGCCAAGAACCAGGTCGACGACGTCGTCGACGAGATCCACCAGGTCACCCGCGCCGGCTACCGCACGCTCGTCACCGTGCTGACGAAACGCATGGCTGAGGACCTCACCGAATATCTCCACGAACAAGGTATCCGTGTCCGCTACATGCATAGCGACATCGACACCATCGAGCGCATCGAGATCATCCGCGACCTCCGCCTCGGCGCCTTCGACGTCCTCGTCGGCATCAATCTTCTGCGCGAAGGCCTCGACATCCCCGAATGCGGCTTCGTCGCCATCCTCGATGCCGACAAGGAAGGCTTTCTGCGCTCGGAGACGTCCTTGATTCAAACGATTGGCCGAGCCGCGCGCAACGTCGACGGCAAGGTCATTTTGTACGCCGACAACACCACCGGCTCCATGGACCGCGCCATAGCCGAAACCACCCGCCGCCGCGAAAAGCAGGTCGCCTACAACGAAGCCAACGGCATCACCCCGCAGTCGGTGAAGAGCAACATCAAGGAGATCGTGGATTCCGTCTACGAGCAGGACCACGTCACCGTCTCGATCGGCAAGGACAAGAACGGCAAGGAAAAGGTCCAAGCAGGCGCCAACCTCGCCGCCGTGCTCAAGGACCTCGAACGCGAAATGCGCGAAGCGGCCACGAACCTCGAGTTCGAAAAGGCCGCCCGGCTACGCGACGAGATCAAACGGCTGCGGGAGATGGAGCTGGATGTGCTGGAGGCACCGGAGGACGGTTGAGTTAGCCTCGCCGTTACACTACTGCCAACTAAACGACCTGCGCGCGCATGGCCCCAATTTCAGCAAGACGTTTGAGGGCCTCGCGCGCTAACATACTATCATCCCCAGTCAGGATAACTGCGCATCGCTCTATGAGATCAACAAATTCCTCAGTCCCACTGTCCGGATTCCATTGAAGTGTTGCGCGCAACGCATCCCTTGACCACTCCCCTTCCATGTACGCCAACGCAGAGCTCGCAATCTCAAATGCCCCACCGTCGTGTATGTGAAGAAACACCATCGACGACATTACCGCAACCAAGAACAGTCCGCCTAGCCTAGCGTCGTATTTATAAACATCATCGGCTAACGCACTAAGTGATTCATCTCGCTCACCTTGCACTATTTCCCTAATCATGCTTTCCATCAGCCAGTAGCAACACCGCTCTCTGTTTGGAAGGAACGCGGACGCCTTCAGGAGATCTGTTGTGTCGCAACCGGTCATGCCCATCCAGGCCACCGTTCGTGCAGGCCCCGACAGCATTCCAACGTCTTGAGGCTTGATTAGATTTGCAATTGACAAATCCGCCACTATATCTTTGACGTCAATACCACCGCCCGTGATATTTCTAACGTCCGCCTGAGGTATCCACAGCTCGCCGGAAAGATACCCCGACAGCCCGCCGGAATAGCCATCACGGGCAGCACCAAGTACCCACCGAGAATTCTCTTCGTCATAACTGAGTTTGCTTAGTGCCCTGAAGCCCTGCATCGCAAGCGATTGCCAGGTCGCTGGCAGGAATCTTCTTTTTTGATCCAGTAGCACACCGACCCCGAGTGAGACACTACTCCCGGTGATGCAATGCTGTATAAACGGCTCCACCGTATTTATTGGCGCCATCCCAGCTCATAAAAATACCACTGTATTCCAACGATCATCCTCAGTTTTGTCGTAAAGAGCGAATGTATCCAATTCCATTCCCTCACCAAGGCGTCGATCACCGTTGATGACGCTCTGGGCTACGAGAAACTCACCTATTGTCTTGTGCGAAAAACTGTAGATTCCGGGACCGATGATCAGGCCAGATCTCTCGCGTAAATTCGATAGAACCAGCTCTGGATCCACAGATTCCCGCAATTCGACTAGGGCGCGCTTTACGACCTTAATTGCCGCGCCTTCCTCGATTTGATCATCCTCTCCCAGCAGCATTTCAAGAGCTAGATCAGTCAAAATGTGCCGACGCTTCTCAAGCGACAATATAGTTTGCCCCGGCAAGACCTTGCGACGATCGTCCCAAATCCCGAGCATGCCTTTCACGTAGCGGTCATACAGTTCCGAGCGGCCTGCCGGGAGACTACCGTCAAGATGGTGAACCGTAAGGAGAGTGGTAAGTAACAACGGATTGCCAGTAAGCGGTCCCAGCGTTGGGTCATTTAGCCATTGCTCAGCAAGTTCCTCTACTTCCGGACGATCAGTGTTAGGTAGTAGAGACGCAAACTTGTACCATTTACCCATATATGAAACGACGCGACGCAGGTCAAATGCCTGAATTCGACAATATACAAATTCTGAAAGTAGCTCAAGATGGTGCGTCGTCAGCGGTCTAGACGTTACCAGGACCGAACAATTATCGCAGTATAGTGTACACTCATCAATCCACTGAACTACTCGATCTCGCTGAGAGAGAGATATTTCATCAAGGCCATCAAAGAGTAATATGATATCTCCTGCTTCTATCAGAGTATTGACGTACACGGAATCGATGCGTTCGGAGAAATTGGTTCCAACTGATGACTTCAAGAGCGATGCAACAGAAGGAAGCGCATCAAAGTCAAGCGTCCTCATCTCCACACGGATTGGGATTGCGTGCCAGGACTCTGATAATAGCATATACTGCAGCCATTTTGCCCATGTCGACTTGCCTGACCCTGGGGCACCTATCAATACATTCTTGGCGCCTCGCTTTAGCAATACACCCCTATAGTCATCAAGGTTTCCAATCTTCTCCGGAGAGCCTTCCCGATCTGGGTCGTACACGTATATCTCTGGCTCGACAAACATGTTCTCGAGAGAGTTCGTCTCAACTCTCTCTGATCGCAAGCCAGTAATGTCGATATCAAGGGCGATCTTCTGGGTCATGAATTTGCGCAACGACGATGTAATTAGACTGCTGTCGGTTCCTACCGCGCCAGTTATGGCATCTACTCTATCAAAGAGGGCTTTTAGGTCGTTGCTAATTATGTCTAGCC
>JAESFU010000516.1_pt1 | contig 18988 bp, 23 predicted proteins | sample 9269461 | NCBI WGS metagenome assembly JAESFU01 (sample SAMN14502556, study PRJNA617107) | algae metagenome | isolation source: Stenomitos rutilans HA7619-LM2 and co-occurring heterotrophs from cave walls | place: USA: Waikapalae cave, Hawaii | collected 2009-07-28
CACACTGGCGCCCGGCAACTACATCCTGAACTGGACCGCTGAAGGCGCGGACGGTCACGAGATGACGGGCGCCGTCCGTTTCATGGTTCACTGATGACGGGCCTATTGAACCGTCGCCTGCTGCTGGGCGGCGCTGTCGCGCTCGCCTCCGCCGGCCCGGCGTTCGCCCAAGACCGGCGAATGACCGCATACAAGACGCCGTGGTGCGGATGCTGCGACGGCTGGGTGACCCATATGCGCGGTGCGGGCTGGACCATAGAGGTCATAGAGCGCGAAGACCTCGCCCCGATCCGCGCCCGGCATGGGGTGCCGGATCGCTATGCCGGATGCCACACCGCCGTGGTCGGCAGCTACGCCATTGAGGGCCATGTGCCGGCCGCCGATGTCGCCCGTCTGCTACGGGAACGGCCACAGGCCGTGGCCCTCGCCGCGCCCGGCATGCCGGCGGGATCGCCCGGCATGGAGGCGGCGGGGCGCGAGCCCTACGTCACGCTGCTGATCGACCGCAGGGGCCAGGCCACCGTCTTCGGCCGTCATAACGGTGCGTGTGCCTCAGGCCCCCTCCCCCTGGAAGGCAGCGATGATCGGACAAGGCCCGCTATCCTTCGCGGCGCAGGCGCTCGCCAGCCTGCGAAGGCCTGCCCTCGCAGCCTCTAGATCGGCGATGGTCTGGTCCAAGGCGGCCAGTCGCTCGGCGGCGAGAGCGCGGGCCCGCGCCCTGTCTTGGCCGGCATCCAGCGAGAGCAATTCCTTGATCTGCTCGAGGGTGAACCCGGCCGTCTGGGCCGATCGGATGAACTTCAGGCGGCGCACGTCCTCCTCGCCATAGCGTCGGATGCCCGCGCCCATGCCGTCGCGTGACCATCGCTCCGGCGTCGGCATGAGGCCACGCCGCTGATAAAAGCGGATCGTCTCCACACCCACGCCACCCTCTCGGGCTAGGCCTGCGATGGTTCTCACGCTCATGGTTGACTCCGTATGATGCTACGGAACTTAGGGTGCGGGCCTCGGATTTGAAGACCAAGGAGGCTCCAATGATCAAGACCGCCACCATCCATCGCATGGTGATGCCCGACCACACCTGTCCCTGGGGGCTCAAGGCGCGTCACCTGCTGAAGAGCCGGGGCTACCAGGTCGAGGATCACTGGCTGAAAACCCGCGAGCAGACCGACGTCTTCAAGGCCGAACACGGGGTGAACACCACGCCGCAAGTCTTGATCGACGGACAGAGGATCGGCGGTCACGACGACCTGCGTCGCTACCTGGGGCTGAAGGTTCGCGACCCCAAGGCGACGACCTATACGCCGGTGCTGGTGGTGTTCCTGACCACCGCCGTCATGGCCGCGATGCTCAGCCTGACAGTTTACGGCACGCCGCTGACCGTTCGCGCCGGCGAATGGTTCATTGCCCTGCCGATGATGGTGCTGGGGATGCTGAAACTCCAGAACATCGAGAGTTTCTCGTCGATGTTCCTGAACTATGACCTGCTGGCGAAGCGCTGGGTTCCTTACGGCAAGGTCTACCCCTTCGCCGAGTTCGGGGCGGGCGCCCTGATGGTCGCTGGCGTCCTGACCTGGCTGTCAGCGCTGGTCGCCTTGCTCATCGGCGGTATCGGCGCTGGCTCCGTGTTCAAGGCCGTCTATGTCGACAAGCGCGAACTGAAATGCGCTTGCGTCGGCGGCGACAGCAATGTGCCGCTGGGCTTCCTGTCCCTGACCGAGAACCTGATGATGATCGCTATGGCGATATGGATGCTGGCGATGGAAGTATCCTGACGACGGGGTGGTGTGTTGCAGAGGCCGTGGTTGCGGGCACGATAGAGCACGGTCAGTGCTCCGAATTCGCCTCAAGCATTTCGACGCGGCTTTCCAGGTCCTCGATCCTCATCTCGGCTTCTTCAGCACGATTGCTTGCCGAGGCAGCCGCTTCTTCCGCCGCTGATGCTTGGTCGCGCGCCTGTTCGTCAGCGCAGCCCGTCAGGAGTAGCGCCGCCAATCCGATCCCTATCGCTCGCATCCGACCCCATCCCCGTCACGATCGAGGTGCGGGCCATATCCTAGCTCACCTTGGCGCACAGGGGCAGCGCCAGCGGCATGCGCGGCGGCGCAATTTATGTAGGCACCCTCGCCCGGCCGTCCTGATCCGACCAGTCCCTGCGGCCTTGTCTGGACCGCGCCGGCGCGTCCCCCGTGGCAGTGCCTGTCGCCAGTCTTGCGATTCACGTGGCAGCCATTTTTGTCGGTACCGCCGCTATGGGCGGCGACCGTGACGGGGACGGCTACGACAAATGCCATGCACCACGCGGTGATAAGTTTCATGCGTCGCCCCTCCCAAGGACCAGCGAACCCTACGCACACGCCAAACGGGAGTCGAGCGAGAGCTTCTCCAAAGGATGGAACGAGCCGGAACGTCTTTCTCGGAACCGGCCCTGTACCGGGTCCGTCAATCCCTCGGGCGGTGGCAGGTCATCTAGGACTGAGGCTGATAGGAACGCCAGACAACGAGGACGCCTGTCAAAGCCCTAGTCGACGGCCTCGCCGGTCTGCCCCCACTGCAACCCTCCCCTTCACCACCAGACATTGCCCTGGCGTGGAGCATCCGTCCTCCAGTTGGCTGACCCAAGGTCAGCCGATGTCCTTGGCCAAGGCCAAGGCATCCGGTCCGGCTGGTATGCGGAAGGGCGCGGCGGGATCCGTCGCCGCCCGCCAGACGGCCTCGGCCACATCCATTGGAGCGGTGGTGCCCGTATCAGAGCCCGGCAGAGCCGCGAAGGCCCCTTGTACCCAGGCCGAATAGGCTTCCGGCATCGCGCCGGGCGAGCGGGCGCGCGCCGAGGCCCCAAAACCGGTTTGTGGCGATCGCCCGGGCAGAACGACATGCACGCGGACCCCGACGGGCTCGGCCTCAAGGGCAAAAATCTCGCTGAAGGCCTCCAGCGCGCTCTTGCTGGCCGTGTAGGCCGACAGGAGAGGAAAACGCGCCAGCGTCACCGCCGAGGAGACGTTGACGACGACTCCGGCACCTTGATCCCTGAACCCGGGCATAGCGGCACGCGTCATTGCGAGCGGACCCAGGACATTCAACTGAAACAGGTCGAGGACTTTATTGATCGCCACGGCCTCATGCACGCCCATAAGGCCGGCTCCAGCGTTATTGACGAGCACATTGATCGGGCCAGCCGCCTCGATCGCGCTCGCGACACTGCGGGCATCGGTAACATCCAGAGCGAGCAGACGAAGACGGTCCGACACCGGAAAAAGGTCCGGCTGGGGCGATCGCATGGTGGCGACCACGGACCAGCCCCGATCAAGAAACAGCCGGGCTGTCGCCAGCCCGAAGCCGGACGAACTGCCGGTGATGAGAATACGGTTCACGGTAATAACTCCTCGGGTCGCTGGGAAAAACGAAGCAGACGGCGACGGCTTCATGATATAAACGGATCATTGATCCGACCCACGCCTCATACGGATCAATGATCCGTTTATCAAGGTATAGAAGCTATGCTGACTGGCAGACTTCCGTTGTTGCGACATTGACGGGAACCGATCATGCATCGGCCCTTGCACCTTCACCTCTGCGTGCCGACGCGCGCCGCAACGAGGAGGCGCTGCTTCAGGCTGCCAAGCTTGTTTTCGCCCGGGTTGGGGTGGATGCTCCGATCCGCCTGATCGCCGCCGAGGCAGGCGTCGGACTGGCCACTCTTTACCGGCGCTTCCCGACGCGCGCCGATCTGGTCGCGGCGGTCTTTCGTCGCGAGATCGACACCTGCGCGGACGCTGCGGCCTCCCTCGCCATCGCCAGGACGCCAGCGGACGCCCTCGAAGCCTGGCTGCGACTCTATACGGACTTCCTCGCCACCAAGCAGGGCCTCGCCGCCGCCCTGCATTCGGGCGATCCAGCCTTCGCCTCCCTGCCGGATCACTTCAGGGCGCGCTTCGAGCCCGCCCTGGAACGCCTTCTCAGCGGGGCCGCCCGGGCAGGCGTGGTACGGGGCGACATCGCTGCCCAGGATCTGCTGCGCGGCATCGGCAATCTCTCAGTCGCCTCGGGAGACGGTGCCCGGACCCATATCGACCAGATGGTCGACCTCATCCTGGACGGCCTGAAACATGGCGCGCGGCTAAGCCCGGATGACCCGCCGGACCCCAAGGTCTGAGGACATCAAGGCTGATGATCTCTGATGGCCTGGCCTGACCCCAAACACGCGGGCTATAGCCGCCCGGATCGCGTCGTGTCAGTCGAGGTCGACCGAGCCCCCCCTTTGCTCGAGCTCCGAACCCAGCACCTTCATGCCGACATCACGGCCTCTTCAACGCAACCGACATTACGACCCTTTAGCCAGATCAACCGCCCGGGCCCCTTATTGTCCGGGCGGTGGCTTCCGTCGCCTTTGGCAGATGGGTCATGAGGGGCAGCGGGCGATCACCTTGATCTCGAAGTCGAACCCCGCCAGCCAGTTGACGCCGAGCGCGGTCCAGCTGGGATAGGGCGCTTGCGGAAAGAGTTCAGCCTTGACCGCCACGACTGTATCAAACTGACTTTGGGGATCGGTGTTGAAGGTCGTCACATCGACGATGTCCTCGAGGCTGCATCCGCCAGCTTCCAGGGTGGCCTTGAGGTTGGCGAACGCCAACCGGACCTGGGCCTCGAAGTCCGGTTCGGGCGAGCCGTCGCTGCGGCTTCCGACCTGGCCGGACACGAACAGTAGGTCGCCGGATTTGACCGCCGCGGAATAGGCATAGTGGCTGTACAAATCGTGGCGACCAGCGGGGAAAACGGCTTCAAACTTCGACATGACAGGGTCCCTTTCGCATCTAGCGGCGAGCCCATGCCGGCCGACCGGGCTGAGTTAGGCCCGCGACGACTGACCGACTAGACGTTGAAATCGGCATGAGTTAATGCAAGATCGCCAACAATGGACCGCCCCTCCCTCAGCGACCTCACAGCCTTTGTGGCGGTTTCGACCCATCGCAGCTTTCGCCGGGCCGCTGATGAGCTCGGTGCAGCGCCCTCGACCTTGAGCCACGCGATTCGCAGCCTGGAAGACCGGCTGGGTGTTCGCCTCCTCAATCGTACGACCCGCAGCGTGTCGCCCACCGAGGCCGGGCTCCAGCTTCTGGACCGTCTCAGGCCCGTGCTCGGCCAGCTTGATGAGGCCCTGGACGGCGTCGCCGCCTTTCGCGGCAGGGTCGCCGGGACCGTTCGCGTAAATGCGCCGCGATTGGGCGCAGCCATCGTCGTTCGCAAGATCATGCCGTTGATGGCGACCCGCTTCCCGGACGTGACGGTGGACATCGTCGCCGAAGGCAGGCTGGTCGACATCGTCTCGGGCGGCTTCGACGCCGGGGTGAGGCTAGCCAGCATGGTCCCGCTGGACATGATCGCCATGCCGCTCTCGAACGACTTCCGTTACATGTGCGTCGCCTCACCGGCCTATCTTGAGCGCGCAGGTGTCCCGACGACGCCAGACGATCTGAAGCACCACCAATGCGTCGGTCATCGCCTCCCGAGCGGGAAGCTCTATCGCTGGGAGTTCGAGCGTGGGAGGACAGTCTCGAAGATCGATGCTCCGGCAGCGGTCGTGCTCGACGATGAGGACCTCATGATCGACGCGGCCATCGCAGATCTCGGCATAGCCTATGTGCCCGCTCTGGCCGCCCGTCCCGCGATGGCCCGCGGCGAGGTCCGCGAAGTGCTCTCGGACTGGACCCAGGCCACGGAGGCGGTGAAGGTCTACTACCCCAGCCGCCGCGCCGTTCCGCCGGCATTGCGTGCATTTCTGGATGTTGTGCAGGAGGTTGGCGGCCGCTGATGTCCATTGAAGCCAACCTCATCGGGCCCCGCTTGGTACGCCCCAAACAAGGCCACGGGCTGGCACCCCGGGACAACACGAGACGATGCGATGGGGCACGGCGAACGACAGCCCCCTGATCTCACAGGTCGTCGAGCGTGAAGTCGATCCAACCTTATTGATATCTGTGTGCCGGGCCATGCCGATGACAGCCTCTGGAGCGACCGACCCGCGGCGCTCTCGAAGGAGAGCACGGCCGTGCCGCGCCAGAGGGGGACAATCTGCGCAGGGTTCGAACAGACCTAACGGGCCAAAACCGTCGCCCCGCCGAACACGGCCTGGCTGCGCATCTCGTCGCTGAACAGGCCGTAAAGCATCGGCAGCCCGGGCTGACTGGTGGTGTCGAGTTGCGCCAGATGTTCCGAGTCGAGGCGCAAGTCGATTGCGGCGATATTGTCTTGGAGTTGCGCGACGCGGCTGACCCCCACCAAGGTCGTGTGCACCGCCGGACGACCCAGAACCCAGGCCAGCGCGACCCTGGCAGGGGTCTGGCCAATCTCGGTCGCCACATGCCTCACGGCCTCGACGATCGACCAGTTGCGCTCGGTGAACAGCATGTCGCCAAATGGGTTTGCGCCGTCCAGGCGCGGGCTGCGGTCCTCGTGGTCCGATGCCGCCATACTAGGCAGACCACCAGCGCGGGAGGGCCCGGCCTCGACCGTGGTCCGATCGTATTTGCCGCTCAGCAGGCCGTAGGCGAGCGGGCTCCAGGGCATCAGGCCCAGTCCGACGTCTCGGGCCAGCGGCACATGCTCGGCCTCCACCTCACGACTCACCAGGGAATAGAACAGCTGGAGCGCGACGGGCCCCGGCTTGCCCTGGGCCGCCGCTAGGGTGACGATCCGGGCCGCGTACCACGCCGGTGCATTGGACAGGCCCCAGGACCGGATCTTGCCGGCCCTCACAAGGCTGGACATCGTCTCCAGAAGCTCCTCGGGCGGCGTCACGCTGTCCCAGACATGCGTCCAGTACAGGTCGATATAGTCGGTTTGAAGCCGTCGAAGAGAGCCGTCTAGCGCGGCGTGGATGGACTTGCCTCCATTGCCGCCCGCGAAAGGCCCCTGCCCCTTCGCAAAGCCGGACTTGGTCGATACGACCAGCCGGTTGCGGTCGCCGCGCGCCTTCATGATTTCGCCGATCATGCGCTCGCCCTCTCCCCCGGCATAGACATCGGCGGTGTCGATGACATTCCCCCCCGCCTCCACATAGGCCCCGAATACGGCCTCGGCCTCAGGTCGCGCCATCCCCCAGCGCGCGACGCCAAAGGTCATTGTGCCGAGGGAAAGGGGGCTGACGAGCAGGCCGGAGCGGCCCAGGGGGCGGTAATGATCGAGGGGCATAGGGTGTCCTGGTGTGAGGTGTCAGGGCTCAGGATGGACGGCGATCGGCTGTGAGGGTATCAGCCTGATCCGACAAGGGCTGATGAGCGGGACTCACCAATGGATCGCGAGACCTGGGCAGACGCGGCCGTCTTCGCAGCCATCGCCGAGGCCGGCAGTTTCACGCGGGCCGGCGTGCGGTTGGGGGTCTCCGCTTCAGCCCTCAGCCACCGCATGCGCGCGATGGAGGCGCGTCTCGGTGTCCGGTTGCTGAACCGCACGACCCGAAGCGTCAAGCCGACCGAGGCGGGAGAGCGTCTGCTCACCAGTCTGAGACCGGCGATCCGGGACCTGGACGAGGCCCTGGCCGCGCTGGGCGCGGATCGCGAGCGACCAGCCGGCCGCGTCCGCGTGACCACCCACCGCTCGGCGGCCTTCGACCTGGTTCTGCCCCGTCTGCCCAGGATCGCCGAAACCTATCCGGACATCCGGGTCGAGATCGTGATTGACGACGGCCTGGCGGATATCGTCGCCCAGGGCTTCGATGCCGGGATCCGGCGCCGGCCGTCGCTGGAACAGGACATGATTTCGGTGCGCCTCGACGACGGCGTGCCGCTTCGGATGGTGGCTTCGCCGTCTTATCTCGCCACGTTCGGCACACCCGGGACGCCGCGGGAGGTCCTGGGCCATCGCTGCCTGAGCTACCGGCTGCCGACGGCCGGATCGCTCTATCCCTGGACCTTCGAGCGAAACGGCGAGACCTACAGCATCGAGCCGCCGCAGACCTTCCTCACCAACGATATAGACATGCTGTGCGAGGCCGCCCGCGCCGGCCTGGGCCTGGCCTGGATCACCGCGGCCCAGGCGGCGCCGCATTTGACCTCGGGAATGCTCGTGGGTGTGCTCGAAGACTGGTGCCCGCACCTGCCCCCGAACTATCTCTACTATGCCGGTAGACGACACCTTCCTGCACCGCTTCGCGCCTTTATCGACGCCATAAAGGTGTCATGAGGCGGCTGGGAATGACAAGCGTCGTCGAGCCCCGCTCGCAGCAAAGTCCGCCTTCAGGACGGCTTGATGCCAGTGCGGCGCCTGCAAGTGACTTCGGTCAGCGCGCGCGTGCCGACCTCGATCTGCGGGCCAGCCCAGAAAACTGACCGCCTCCATAGGGCCCGCGGTAAACCTGCAGCCGGCGGGATCAGAGGTCCGCACATTCGCTGACCCGGTTGCCGAGAAAGAGAGACAGGTCGGTTAGGGCCACGTCCATTCGCGGCGGAAGACGCCTTCAGCCCCGATCCTCAACGGCTTGCCGGGGGCGTTTGAAGAAGGCATGGATCACGAAATGCCCCGGCGAGACGACGGCGACCAACTCCCATCCCTCGGCCCCGAGCGCATTGAGCGCTTCTGCGCTCAGGGTATCGGTCCTGACAAGATAGTCCCAAGTCATGATGTCTCTCCTTTCGATGTCCGGCGCATTTGCGCGCCTGATTCAATCCTCGCCCCGCGGGGTCAGCCTCATGCAGTGGGCGACGATCCCATCCGCTCCTCTTTCACCGGCGGACATTGCAGCAGCATTGCAGGCTCCGCGCTCTGAGCTGCGAACAATATTGGCGCAATGCGGCGACGTCACATTCCGACCCAGACCCTTTCTATGATGACGGCCGGTCCCTGGGAGACACCCGATGCGCATTCTGCTGGTGGAGGATGTAGTGGCGTTCGCCGACACCCTGGGTAGTGCGCTGAAGCGCGAGGGGTTTGTCGTCGACCATGTCGACCAGCTGGCGTTGGCGCACGAGGCGGCGGGCCTGTGGCCCTATGATCTCGTGCTGCTGGACCGCACCCTGCCGGATGGAGAGGGCCTCTCGCTCGTCCCGGTCTTTCGCCGCGAACACCCGGGCCTGCCGATCATTGTCCTCAGCGCTAGGGGTGACGTTCGGGATCGTGTGGCCGGCCTGGATGAGGGCGCGGACGACTACCTCATCAAGCCCTTTGCCCTGGAGGAGATGTTTGCGCGCATACGCGCCGTGCGTCGCCGGCCCCTTGATCTGCGGCCCGAGGAAATCCGGGTCGGTACCCTGGTGTATGATGTGGCGAATGACGAGGCCACCGTCGAAGGCAGGCGCCTGACCCTGGCCCGGCGAGAGCTTCGGGTTCTCGCGGCTCTCATGAAACGGCGCGGGCGCACCGTGCTGCGAGAATCGCTGGAACAGGCGGTCTATGGTTTCAATGACGAGGTGCAGTCCAATACCCTCGATTCCCACATCTCTCGTCTGCGCAGGAAGCTGACCGAGGCGGGTTCAAACGTGGAAATCCACGCCATCCGGGGTGTCGGTTACCTGCTGGTGGCCCCACAATGAAACGCTCGAGACGATCGCTGAAGCGGCCGATCATCCTTCAGACCCTGCTCGTCCAATTCGGCGTTCTGTTCCTGTCCGTACCGCTCCTGGTCGGCTGGGCGATCCGCTTCGACAGCGGCGGTCCCTATGTCGACGAGAGGATCGCCCCGATCATGGCGGCTGCCGTCATCAGGGATGCCGAGGGCGGTCTCGCGGTACGGATGACGCCAGCTCTCGCCGAGCTTGAACGCGAGACCCCGGACCTCTGGTTCGTGGCCCAGGATGGCGCGGGACACAGCGTCAGCTTCGGCCAGCCCCCGGCGCAATATGCGTCGCTTGTCGGCAACCTGAACGACCTGTCCTACGCCATCCTGCGCGACCGCAATGCCCCCCATCGGCTGGCGGCAGTGCTCCGGAGGGAAACGTCCCCTGCGGGCGAGCTGTGGGTGCTTGGGCATGGGAGGCTGACAAGGCTCGATCTCACGGTCGCCCTCGCTTCGAACCTGGCCGCGATCCCGATCTTCATCCTGCTTGTCGTGATGTCGCTGATCATGACGCCCTGGATCGTCCAACGGTCTCTGGCGGGCGTGGCGCGCGTCTCGCGCGAGGCGGAACAGATCGATATCGACCGCCGCGGTTCCCGGCTCAGCGAGACGGCTGTGCCCAGCGAAATCGTCCCCCTCGTCCGGGCGGTGAACCAGGCGCTCGGTCGTCTCGACGAAGGCTATGAAAGACAGCGACGCTTTATCGCCTCCGCGGCCCATGAGCTGCGCACCCCCATCGCCATCCTTCGCATGAAGGTCGAGACGGCCGACGCGCCGACGGAACGGCGCCTCGGCGCCGACGTGGATCGGCTGGCCAACCTCGCCGAGCAGCTTCTGGACCTTCAGCGCCTGGAGACGGAGCAACGGAACGAACCCATCGACCTCACCGGCCTTGTCCGGCGGGTGGCCGGCGACCTTGCGCCGCTGGTCATCGCCTCAGGCCGGCGCATTGCTGTCGAGATCGACAAGCCGCTCTCGATCCGGGGCGACGCCGGGGCGCTCGAGCGGGTGGTCACCAATCTCGTCCAGAATGCGGTCGAACACGGCGGCCGCCAGGTGACGGTACGGGTCCTGGGCTCCACCCTCGAGGTCGAGGACGACGGCCCGGGCATACCCGCCGAAGACCGTGAAGCCGTGTTCGAACCCTTTCACCGCCTTCAGCCTCGATCCAGAGGCACCGGGCTCGGCCTGCATCTCGTGCAGCAGGTGGTTGAACGCCATGGTGGCAGGATATCCATCTCTGGCGCACCGGGTGGCGGAACGATCGCTCGGGCAGAATTCCCCCAACTGTAGGACGTTGACGCGATAGTGCGTCCAGTGTCTCAAGCCTTGCATTCTGCAGGCCCCTGCCGGTCGATCCACCTTGTCGAAGCCTGGGGATGGCCGACAGCTGTCGGATCTCGACCAATGACCCTTAAGAGGCACTCCAGGTAGAGGTTGGGCCTGGTCGTCATGGCCGGCCATGCGTCGTCAGAATCTGGCGGTGACGCACGGGGCTCCCAGCTCGGAATGACGAGGCGGCCCTCAGGTGCCTCGAAGTCGCCCACGTCCGCCCGCGCGTCTCCAGTTCACAAAAAATGCGACAGTATCCAAGCCTGCAATGTAACCGCAATGTCGAGCCCCCAAGCGACAACCGGGGCGTGCGAACCTGAAGCCTCCGCGCCTGGTTTCGGGCGGTACCCCGCAACTGAACCGCGCCTGAGTGGACGCCTGAGTGAGCATCTCCGTATGCAGAAAAGCGGCTATCTTACGGTCGAGAGCCTTCGCCATGCCGTGACTGTCATGGCCATCGGTGCGGTTTACTGGGCCTTGGTTGCTCAGGCTGAAGGTATCAGCGAGCCGTGGGATGCGGCCTGGTATTGGACGGCGTATTATCCGCTCTCTTTGCTAACCTCGGCCATGGCCGGCGTCGTCTTCGGCCGTCGGCATGGCGTGACGGGTTTCAGCCTGATCATCCCTCAGGCGTACGTCATGTTGTTCACAATGGACGACCTCGCGCGGTGGCCGATCGGCCTCGGGTTCTGTGTAGCCCTGTCTATACCGGCGGTGCTTGCCGCCTGGTTGGCGGCACGCCTGGTCCGCCGCTGAGCACTCGCCCGTCATTTTGGCGTGGGGCTGGAACGCGGATGCCGAAACCCGGATCTGAAGACACGGCAGATCCTCGGCCAGGCCGTGACAGTCCCGTCTCCTAGCCGTAAATGATGCCGCGTGCTGCGTAGCGTCCCTGACTTGCTCTAAATGGCTCGGTCAAGAACGGCACCACAATCGTTGTCGTTGGCCTGTACAATGCCCTCTTCGAAAGCCGAGCCGTCGCTGAAGTAAGTGACGCGAAACCACAGCACGACATTCTCCCAAATGAGTGGTCGGCCCGATCTTCAGGAGCAAGTGCGGAAGGAGGGCCCAGCCGCTGGACGGCTTTTGACGGCAGTCGCCTTCAAAGCAACCTCGAACTGGTGATACGTCAAGGTCACTTTTGTTGCCGGGCCTCCTGGCACGCCTTGAGAAGCTGGCGCCTGACACTCGGAAAGGTGAGACTGGCGACATCTGCGTGAGTATAGCCTTCCTGCCTCAGCACCTTATCGATGTCGCGGCTGGTCGCGAAAGAACCCGTCCTGGCAAGCTGGAAGCCCCGTTCGATGACCGAAACACGCATGAACCTTCTCCCCAATAGTCTTAGCATCCCATCCTAACCCATGCCCGCCCGGCTGACAGTTGTAACCCGACATTGCAGTCAGAACGTGCCCTCACTGCTGGGCGTGGTAAGAGGCGGGGCCAACGCAGTTGTGTCCCCAGACATTTGCTGCAGAGTGCGGACCGCCCATGCGGTCGATAGATCAGGCGATCGGGTTGGACATGATCAGGTCGTCAATCCCGCTCGCGTTATGGATGCGACTTCATCGGGCCACCCAGACCGGCGTCGCCAGGTGTTGCTACCAAAGGCGCTGGGCCCGACCGCTAACATCAACGCTTCGTCTGCAAGCCGTTCAGCGTTCTTCCGAAAGCACGACGTGTTCGAGCCCCAGCGTGTCGTGGTCGCCGATGAAGACCATGACCAGACGATAGATGCGCGACCCCGACGCTTCGTAGGGATCCCACGTCATCGCTGGGTTGTTTTGGGGATGCAAAGGTCGCATTCGCGCATCCCGTCGAGATGCAAAGCCAAAGCCACGAAGCTGGGTTTCTAAAAGCGAAACCGCTTCGTCCGTTCATCGGCCAATACGATTGACGACTGAGGCAGAACGTCGCCAGAGTGAAGCGGCACCTCGGGGGGGCCACATGAAAATCCGCACGACGACGATAGCCATAATCGCAGCGTTCAGCCTCGCTGGAGGATGTGCGTCGGTGCCAGACCCGGCACCGGCAGACCAGATTGTGACCAACCAGGTCGTGCGCCTTCCCGCCACTGCGCGTGAGCTGGAACTGCAAGTCTGGGCGGTAGACAAGCCCACGGCCGTGATCATCTTCAGTGCAGGTGGAGGCGGACAGCCCGCCAACTACGACAGGATGCTCCGGGCTTTGGCCGCGCGAGGCTTCGCAGTAGTGGCACCGCTTCACAAGGATGCCCTGGCTCGCGGGGATCTGTCCGGTTCGGCAGGCCCTGCCAGCTTCGCCGCGAGGATTGAAGATCTGGCCATAGCGCGGGGGTTCGCCAGCGCCACTCAGCCCGGGCTGCCCGTGGTCGTCATGGGGCATTCGTTCGGTAGCATGATGTCGTCACTGTCGGTGGGCGCCGTCACACCGGCCGGGCCTCAGTCCGATCCTGCGGTCAAGGCTTTGATCGCTTATTCAAGTCCGGGCATGGTGCAGGGGCTGCTCACGCCGTCGAGCTATCGCAACCTGCGCGTACCGGTGCTGGTCGTAACCGGCGAGAAGGACCTCGTTCCAGGGTTCGTCACGGACTGGCGCAGTCACCGCGCCATGTACGACCAAAGTTCAACGCCCGGAAGCGTCCTTGCAGTGGTCGGCGAAGGCGATCACGGCCTGATTGTCGACGCCGATAATCAGCAGTTCGAGGCGCTCGTCGACCTGACCGCTACGTTCATCCGGGTTCATGCTCTGGACGATGCCGGTGCTCGTTCCCGCCTCTCTCAGATCGATTTGGACGGAGCGACCTTGGAACGGCGATGAGCGAGCGACCTCGCGAGCTCCCGTCAATAAGGACGTCGCGAGGCCCCGCAACCAGGCGGCATGCATGCATAGGCCGAGCCCGGTTGGCTCGAGGCCGGTAGTGATCTGGCACACTCGCCCGTCTTGAGCGCGTGTTCCAGATCGTCTCGCATCGCATCGGCAGGAATGCAGGCGACAGGAGCGGCTGCGGCTGACCATCGAAAGCTGTCGGGTCGCGGATTGAGCGACAAGTCTTGTCTGCGTCTCAACACCGGCGCGTCCTTCGTGGAGCCGCCTGAAACCCTTGCGGCACATCGCTCGAAGGTACAGTCTGGCCGGGCAGTTCGAGGAGGGACCGTTGAGGATGCTTTCAGCCCTGGTCGCCACCCTGGCGGCGTCTCTCTGGAGCACCACGGCAGCCGGCCAGTCCCCCGGCCCCCTCTCTGCCGCGGTCGATGAAGTCATGCAGGCGACGGGGTCCCAGGGTCTGGCAGCAGCCCTTGTTGAGGACGGCAGGGTTGTCGCTCTCGAAGCGCGGGGCAAACGAAACGCAGCAGGCGACGCACTCGACACCGAGACGGTGATGTATGGTGCCAGTCTGACCAAGACAGCATTCGCCTACATGGTCCTCCAGCTGGTAGATGAGGGACGGATCGACCTGGACCGGTCGATCGCGGAGTATCTTCCCCGGCCGCTGACCGACTATGGAAGCGAAGAGATTGCGGATCGCTAGTTGCGGTCCAGAAAGACGGCGATGGCGCAATGATCGCTGAGGGCCTCACCTGCTTAGGTCTGTTGCTCAAACCCGATCTGGTTGGCTGGGTCCATCCGCCAGTCCTGTTGTGTCCACCGTCGAGATTGCCTGGAATGATGGTGCCGCCGCCGATCCGGGCTGCGCGCACGCTCCCGACAGCCGCGTGCTGGCGAAGCGAGCCCAAACGTTGCCGCTGGAACGGTCCCGGCAAAAGCTGGGCTGGACCTACAGGGTGGATGAAGGAACGGTCGCCGGAACTGAACGGCCAAGGTGTTTGCCTTAGCTTCCTCGTTGCCGACACCACGGCTGTGGAAGCAGCGAGCGGGGCTGCGAAGCTGGCGAGCGCTCTGAGCGGAACCGCGCGTTCAGGCAGCGTGCGCTGAACAAAAAATTAGAACGTGTTGGGACTGCCGGATCGAAAGCTGCAGGAAACCCCGGCAGCGCGTCATCATAGTTGAGCCTCGCTTCAGTTCAGCCCACCGTCTTTTTCCGATCAGGCCAGAGATCGCGACAGCACGCCATCGACCTGGGCTTGCAGCTCTGCGGGCGTTGGAGCCAGAACCTTGTCCGGCAGGACCACCTGAACAGGGGAGGTCGAAAAATGGTTGCGAGCACCCAAAAGCGGGATCGCCAGCTTTAGCTGACTGTTTGGAAGGGTCACGACAAGGCTTTGCCCGCCGCTGCTCCACCCCAGGCTTGTATCGACGCCGGGTGCTTCACCGTAGAAATCCACCTGTCGCCCCTCTCGGCGATGGTAGCGGAAGATCAGATCGAGGATGGCACCGGTCGCGGAAAAGGACCCGCCGTCGGTCAATACCCCGAGTGGGCCCAGATAGGCGTTCGGCGCGGGGTCATGGTCTATGGTCGGCGCGTATTCCGGTTTCAGCGTCCAGCCATAAATCGGGTCGGCCGATATAAACAGTCGGGGATCGGCGGCGAACGCCCGAAGCTCTTCCGAGGGCGCGTCCATGTACCCGAGACCGGAAATCGTCGCCGATCGAACAATCGTAGGCTCCGCCATGCGGAATGGCCGATGGGCCAGATAGCTGTAGAGCAAGGGGACATAATCATTGTTTCCGCCCTCATTGGAGCGCAGATCCAGCATCAGACGTCGTGGCCGATCTTCTCCCATCTGGTCGAATGCGCGTGCTAACTCTGCCGCAAACCCTGCCGATCCGGGCGGCAGGAGGCCTTCATAGAATGAGCGGACGCTGAGAACCCCGTCCGCGCTGCGGCGATCGTAGGCGACCGCCGGTCCAAAGACATCCAGTCCGCGGCCCCGGCGCTCGTCGAAGCGTCGCATCAGTTCCTGCGTCGTCGCGGCCACCAGCCTTGTCTGGACAGATCGACCGTCCAGACTCAGCAGGCCCAGCTCATGGCGATCGCGCCCACGACCGAGAAGACGCAGCAGGTCATGGAAGCGCCAGCCCTGTCCGAGCTGGTAGCGCCTGAACGACGGCGACAGACCGTCAGCGCTCAGGAGACCTTCCATCTCCCCGATGAGATCCGACGCCGCAACCCCGTCGATCGTCAGGACTTCCGTGCCGTCCCCGATGTCGCCATCGACGCTCAGATCATGCACGACAAACAGCCGGCCATTGATTACCCGCAGACCCAGGGGAAAGGCCGCGCCGTCCACGGGGATACGACGCAACCAATACCCAGCACCTGGCGGCCTGGGCTCCAAGGTCGTGTGACCGTGCCCCAGAGAGGCTATCAAGCGGGTCAGGCGAAGCTGGAATGCCGCCCTGGACGCCGGCGCACCGGATCCCTGCACAAGGGCCTCGTACCGCGCCGTGAGTCTCGCGCGATCAAGATACCATTCCAGCCCGACATGGGATTCCTCCAGCACATGGCGTGCGATGGCAAGGTCTTCACGCTGTGCACCCACAGAAAGGCGAGCATGAGCGTCAGCCTGCGCACGCGCGGGTGCTACCCATCGGCTTGATAGCGCCGCCGCCGCCGTTGCAGCAATCAGTCCTCTGCGCGTGTGTCCCATCTCGACTCCATTGGATGTGCCGGCCGATAAGGAGGGACAACGGGTCGTGGCGCGACCCAAAACCTGTCAGGCGTCGACAAATCCGGATTCTGCGACCTCCCGTCGAAAGGACGAAGGCGTTTGCCCGAACCGGGCCTGGAAAACGCGGTTGAAACTCGACTTCGACGTGAACCCCTGAGCGAGAGCCAGGCTCAACAGATTTTCGCGCGAGCCTTCGCGCAAGGCGCTGGCCACGGCGTCGGCGCGCAAGGCGTTCACATAATGCGCCACGCCACAGCCCACGGCCGCATGGATGGCCCTCGCCAGGCTGCTCTCGCTGGCCCCAAGCCGCCGCGCCAGGGTGGGTACCGTCAACTCAGGCTCGCGCCACCACCCTGACGTTCGGATCCGTTCCGCATAATTTGCTCCGATATCGGGGCTTGCGGGTATGACGCGGCTCCTTCTGGGCGGTCGTCTCGCATCGCCGGATTTTCGCCAGCCCTCGACTGCGAGGAAGAGACCGGACATCGCAAAAACGAGATACATCCAGGTCTGGGCATCGTAATCGGCCGGTCTGACAAAGATCGCCCAGAGGTCGGATAGCCCGTTGACGGCGATGACGATGCCGAAGGCGATCAATACCTTCCACAGCCAGCGCGCCTGGTGGGCCGTGAGCCGAGCGTCGCTTGTCTTCAGTGTACGCACAATGGCAATGGCGTAGGCCGCAAAACTCACAAATGTCGCGGCTTCGAATGCCGGCGCGGCAAAGAGGCCGTGTCCGCCAGCCACCCAAGCCAGTTTGAGATCCAGCGGCAGCGTGAACGCCGCAAAGACGTAAAGCGCCTGGAGAGCTGCGGGCAACAGATGCATGCAGGGATGCGTCATGGGCCGGCCCTTGGCACAAACGTGGACAGATCCCCACAGCGTCGGGCCAAGTGCCAAGGGGAGTGCAACCGGGAGAAAGGTGAGGCTGGGCCAACGGACGTAAGCGCCGGAATAGCCGATCGCATAGGGTGTCAGCACACCCGCCAGCACCAGCAGGAAGCCAGCCAGCCAGAGGTCGGCTGGCTGGCCGCCTTTTCTGCTTCGTAGAACGGCCGCGGCGATGACGGCCAGCTGCACGACGCAGACGCCCAGCGCGGCCGACCGCCAATCCAGAATGAAGGGTTGGTCCATGCGCAATGCTTGCCACCTCATGGCAGCAAATCAAGCGTCTGATTGCCGCTCGGGTGCGACCGCCGCTGCCCCTTCCCGCGACCTCTCGAGCCAACTTTCGGAAAGGCATCCGGCCAGGCTTGGGTGCAAACCGGCATGATTGATAGATGCGATCAATGTGGACGACCGCACTTCCCGGCGGGATGGCAACACGGCGTTCCATGACCGACACGACAGTGATATAACTCGGTTACTCCAATCCCTGTCTGGGCTGATCCATTGGCTTTCATCCATCCCAGTCAGCAAATTCTCGGTCGCAGGAATTCAGGCGATCAGATTGCAACCGCCTGTCTGAGCTTCGTGCTGAAATCGCGGAGCTGGATCGTGTTCTCTTGCTGAATGACGATCTCGTGGTGCATCACGCTTCGGCTGTCGAAGCCTTGCACTCGGCCAGGGAGCGCCGAATGACGGAACTGAACGCGCTGGCTGGCCGCGGTCATTCCAGCGATCCGGAACGGTTGCTTTAGGAGCATCGACTCCTTGATCTGACGGAAGGCACTCGCTCAAACGTCAGGTTTTACACCGGCCCCCTGGGTGGCAGTTGGATCCGACCCCTCCGACATTTCAGGACCGGGCTTTGAAGCGTCGCCGCGTGTCCAGCAGGACCCAGCTGCGCATCAGCAGCTCGCCGACGTCATAAGGTTTGAGCAGCACGTCGTTGGCCCCCAGCGACAGGGCCCGCAGCCGGGCATTCATGGTGGAATCGGCGGTCAGGACCAGGATGGGCAGGTAGTCGGTGTCGGACGTCAGACGCCGGAAGCTCTCCAGGAACTCGTAACCGTCGAAGCCTGGCATCATGAGGTCCAGCAGCACCAGATCAGGCGGCATCGCGGCGAAGTCGGCCAGGGCCTCGCGGGCATTCAGAAAGGTCACCATGTTGGTGAAGCCCTCGCGCCGGAACGCTCGATCGACCAGGCTGAGGTTGGCGGCCTCGTCGTCCACGGCCAGGATACGCGCGGCTTTTACGAGGGGATCATGGGGCACGATCTTCACGGGGTCACGTCCTTAGGCTGTTCGCTGCGAGGCAGGGTCACGGTGAAGACTGCGCCCGATCGGCCCTCGCGGGCGCGGTAGGTGATGTCCCCGCCCTGAGCGCGGGCAAGGCCCTGCGAGAGGGTCAGGCCAAGGCCGGATCCGTCGGCGCCGCTCCAGCGCTCGGCATCCAGACGATCAAAGGGCGTGAACAGGCGATCGACCATGTCCGGGGATATGCCAGGTCCCTCGTCGGACACCGTGATGCAGACGTTCGCCCCGCATGGCGCGACCTCGATCTCCACCACGCCGCCACGGGCCCCGTATTTGATCGCGTTGGACACCAGGTTGAGGATGATCTGCAGGGTGGCGCGCCGGTCGGCCATCACCGACGGATCGCCATCTGAGGCCG
>JAESFU010000517.1_pt1 | contig 18957 bp, 12 predicted proteins | sample 9269461 | NCBI WGS metagenome assembly JAESFU01 (sample SAMN14502556, study PRJNA617107) | algae metagenome | isolation source: Stenomitos rutilans HA7619-LM2 and co-occurring heterotrophs from cave walls | place: USA: Waikapalae cave, Hawaii | collected 2009-07-28
CACAGCGCTGCCATGAGCAGACCGAGGGTCATGATGAACACGGCGACGAAGTCAAATAGCCTCCAGTCTTACCAGGTCATCCTGTACGGACGTGCACTCCACCCCGAGCTTTTCCCGCTCAAGGGTCGGCAGGTACTCCGCAACGGTGACTACGAGATCGAATCCTGGGCGATGAACGGCAGCCACCTCCTCCGCTTCGAGTACAAGACGCTCTGCTGCTGCGAGCTTGTGACCGATGCGGAGCGGAACCCGACGCAGGGCGTGGTCCAGTCGTTCATGTGCGCGGGTGAGCACGAGTTTGAGCACCGCTTCTCGAAGGACCGCGTCAACTACATGACGTCGGTTCAGACCGAGTCGCTGTCAGAGAACCTCTTCGCGACCGAGTACGAGGAACTCCTCGACCTTGGCAAGAAGATGAACGCCCTGATCCACCGCTGGAATGACGACGTGGGCCCGTGCCTCAGCGTACTGGCGATGCAGGCACTGAATCGCGAAGCGCACATCCAGAGCTACCACCTGCTCGCCAACGGCGGGATCATCCTCCGCTCGCAGACGATCTTCGAGCACGCGTGAGAAGAGCAGACAGCGGACTGCAGGCTGCGGACAGCACGACATGATGCGTGGACGAGTCTTGGAAGAGCTTCAGGACACGGACATGCGTTGTATTGGTGTCAAACGTAGGCCGGTTTTCTTGGACTGTGGCACGCACGGGGATGCAGGTGTGTCCCACGGAGTTCGGGGCAGAGTTCAGTAAATCTCTTCGTGAGATTGAGAGTCCCGGGACCGAAGTGCCGAATCATTGAGGAACATTCCGGGGGGTAGGGGCTGACGAGGCCCCTGCCTCCTTTTGAGCAGCTCGCGGATAGCTGCTGGCGGCTGGCACGACTTCGGTAGCTGGCGTTGGCGTTATTGGTGGCTTTGGGCGAGAACCAGACCAGCGCAGGTTGGTCTGGGATCATTCGGCTCGCCCCTCCTACGATTTGGCGTCATGAACCTTCGACTGGCCGCTCTGGCCTCTATGTCGATTCGAATTACCAGGCCCTGCGGGGCCTGATGGCGTTTCGTCTGCACGTCTTGCAGCGGGACGCATCGACCGACTCGCAGGGCTTGACCCTCTCGGCCCAAGGTGACGGCTGATCAGCAGCCGAATCCGTGGCCTGACCTTTTCCTCACTTACACCATACGATCCGAGCCCGAGTGCTTTGTCCATGTTTTCCATGGCGTGCACCGGCTGGGTTATCCACGATTCTGAAACTCACGCGGGCCGCGATCGCCCTCGCGAGTTGAAAGGCACATCGAAGCCATGTCCGAGACTTCTTCTGCATCCTCTGCTCCGTCTGGTTCTTCTCCCAAGGGTGCCCCCGCTGCCGGCGGCGACGCAGGGAAGAACCGCTATCGCGACACGCTGAACCTTCCGCAGACTGCCTTCCCGATGAAGGCCAACCTCGTGCAGAACGAGCCTGCTTCGATGAAGCGCTGGCAGGGCATGGGGCTCTATCAGAAGGTCCGCACTGCTCGCAAGGGCAAGACGCCGTTCACCTTCCACGACGGTCCCCCGTACGCCAACGGCGGGATCCACCTCGGGCACCTGATGAACAAGTGCCTCAAGGACCTTGTCGTGCGCTCGCGCACGATGGCAGGGTTCGACACGCCGTACGTGCCCGGGTGGGACTGTCACGGCCTGCCGATCGAGCACAAGGTCATGACGGAGATGGTCGAGAAGGGCAAGTACGAGAAGCTCAAGAGCCTCCCCGACGATCAGCGTCGCATGGCGGTTCGCCGTGAGTGCCAGGCGTATGCAGAGAAGTACGTGAAGCTCCAGGCAGGGCAGATGCAGCGTCTGCTCACGCTCGCGGATTACGACGATCCGTACAAGACGATGAGCCCCCGCTTTGAAGGCGCGACGCTGGATGTGCTTGCGAACCTCGTGGAGCAGGGGCTGGTGTTCCGTGCACTCAAGCCGGTGCACTGGTCGGTGGCAAACGAGACTGCACTTGCAGAGGCAGAGCTCGAATACGAAGACCGCGTGGACACGTCGGTGTACGTTGACTTTGAAGCAGCGGACAAGGACGCGGTGTATGCAGCGTTTGGGTTGACGGAAGAGGCTGAGGAGGAAGAAGAAGCAGAAGAAGAGGCAAACACGGAGCCTGAAAGGCCCCGCCCCAAGAGTGAAGAAGAGGCAGAAGAAGGCACGAAGTACACGGGTCCGACGCCGGGGACCAAGCCCCATCAGCGGCCGTGCTTCATGATCTGGACCACCACGCCCTGGACGCTCCCTGCAAACCTCGCGATCGCGGTGAATCCCAAGTTTGAATATGCACTGGCATGGATCGACGGGAACGTGACGGTCCTCGCGACCGAAGCAGTCGAGCGCGTGTGTAAGGCTGCAAAGGCAGAGAGCTGGAAGGTCCTCGCGACGACGACGGGCGAGAAGCTCCTTGGACTCAAGTATCGTCACCCGTTCGTGGATCTGAATCAGAAGCAGGGCGCTGCTGCACTTGCTGGTGCGGACTTGTCCAAGGTCTTCACGGTGATGGGCGCGGACTACGTGACGCTCGAAGACGGCACGGGCCTTGTGCACACCGCGCCAGGCCACGGTACCGAGGACTATCAGACCGGCCTACGCGAAGGCCTGCCCGTCTACTGCCCGGTGAAGGGTGACGGCTTCTACGACACATCGGTCCCTGCGTGGCTTGGCGGCATGGACATCTGGAAGGCCAACGACGCGGTGGTGAACCACCTCCGTTCGAGCGGGCACCTCTTTTACGATCACAAGTTCAACCACAGCTATCCGCACGACTGGCGCAGCAAGACCCCGGTGATCTTCCGCTGCACCGAGCAGTGGTTTGTGGGTGTTGATCGCGACATGAAGCGCGATGCAAAATCGCTGCGCCAGCATGCACTGGATGAAACCGGCAGCAAGGTAAAGTTCGTTCCCGAGTGGGGCCGCAACCGCATGCGTGGCATGCTCGAATCGCGTCCTGACTGGTGCATCAGCAGGCAGCGTGCGTGGGGTCTGCCGATCCCTGCATTCTTCACGCCCGAGGGCGAGTGCCTAATGACTGCAGCGAGCGTCCGCGCGGTTGCACAGCTCGTGCGCGAGAAGGGCTCGGACGTGTGGTTCCAGTCTGCGCCTTCTGATCTGCTCAAGTATTACGACGCGGCGAAGGACAGCGATCCTTCCGTCCCTGCAAGCGTCAAGAACTCGTTTCAGCAAGGCGGGGGCACTGCTGCGTTCGCATCACTCCGCAAGGGCGGCGACATCCTCGACGTGTGGTTTGAGTCGGGAAGCACGTGGGCGTCGGTGCTCTATGAGACGCCCTGGGGCGGTACGTACCCTGCAGACCTTTACCTCGAAGGCTCGGACCAGCATCGCGGGTGGTTCCAGTCGTCGCTTCTTGCTGCACTTGGTGCCACGGGCGTCCCGCCGTACAAGACCGTGCTTACGCACGGCTTCATGAATGACAAGGACGGCAGGAAGCTCAGCAAGAGCAGGCCTGACGCGAAGGACTACGAGGTCGACAACCTCACCACTGCATACGGCGTCGACGTGCTGCGCTGGTGGGTCGCGTCCTTGCCGTACGAGAACGACGTCAAGGTTGATAAGGAGTTCTTCGCCACTGCAGGTGAGAGCTACCGCAAGGTGCGCAACACGCTCCGGTTCCTCCTGAGCAATCTGTACGACTTCACGCAGGGGACTGATGGCGTTGACCTCAAGACCCTCCCTGCATCGTCGATCGATGCATGGGTGCTCGGCGAGTTCAACCACACTGCAGTGGCAGTGGTCAATGCGTACCTCTCGTATGACTTCCGCACCGCACACCAGAAGCTCTATGACTTCTGCAACGACACGCTCAGCGCGGTGTACCTCGCTGCAGTGAAGGACCGTTTGTATTGCGATGCACCGGGCTCGGTGCGTCGCCGCAGGACGCAGACTGCACTCTTTGCAATGACCGATGGTTTGTGCAGGCTTCTTGCACCGGTCATGTGCCACACCGCAGACGAGGCGTACCGGGCACTCTGGAAGGCAGGCACGGACGACACGACCAGGTGCGTGCACCTTGAAGAGTTCATCACCAAGTTTGAGGTGAGCACCGACCCGCGCTGGAAGGACGTAATGGAGGAGCGTGCGATGGCCCTCCAGGCGATCGAGCGTGCACGCAAGGACCAGGGCGTTGAGAATCCGCTGGACATGGGCGTGACGGTCCCCGATGCCAACGGCTCGCTGTCGCACTTTGATGCAGTGGATCTCGCGGACCTGCTTGGCGTGAGCCTCGTGAAGGTCGATGGCGGGACCAAGGCCCACGAGGTGCGCGATCTCAAGAACGAACCGCGCTGCGAGCGTTCGTGGAAGCGTGATGGGACCGTGAAGCAGCGCTCTGACGGCGGGATGCTGAGCGAGCGCGATGCAGTGGCGGTCGGGGTGAAGTAGCGGACTGCGGCTGCGGACTGCTGACAGCACGAAAGGTGCATTGACAGTCAAAACTTCAGCGAGCGGCCGGAGGCGGCCGCTCGCTGTTTTTTAAAGTGCTCGAATGGTTCGGAGCATCAATGCGTGGCGGTGCAGCCAGCGCCGACCCGCATGGCATTATTCACGGCTTCCGCTCCATCGCGGATTTTGTTTCCATCCTCGTCAGCACAACGATCCGTGGGCAACGAAGGCAAGTTGAAATCCAGATCCGCTCCGAGCAGGATTTCCTCGGTCGGGGTGATTTCAGAACCCGGGATGGTGCGATCGGCAACGATCGTTACCGTCGACCAGTCCTGTGCGACCGTCAGTGGGAATTCGAAGTAGAGCGACGCGCCGTTGTAGATATTTCCGGCGAAATAGCTTGAGTTGCTGCTCAATGTGAGCACGACGCAGAGCAGACCCTTGCCCTGCTCGTCGACGATCACGGAGTTGAAGGGTGAAGCGGGGTCCATTCGAAGGTGGACATCCTGACCGAGATAGGATGCTCGCAGTTGCACGAACGTTGGGACACCGATCTGTGCTGTTCCCTGCCCGGGGAATGGGGCGGTGGGTGCGATGGAAACCGAACCGGTGAGCGAGATGTACGTGAACTCGTCGCCAAACCGGAGGTTCATCCGTGTTGAGCCGGGGAGCGTGTAGATCGATGACTGAAACGCGTGATCCGCCGTCGCCGCCACGACGGTCGGGGACGCTTCCCCGGTGACGCCGGCCGCGATGGATGCTTCGGCCGCGGGTCCCGCGGCCTGCGAGTTCACGTAGACGCCTTCCACGAGGGCGAGCGAGACGGGCGTGGCCGCGGCCGCGCGTGTGAGTGTCGCGGAGAGTTCAATCCAATCGCGGCGGCCCAGCGCGAGGATGGTGTTCTCAGCGCGACCACCGGCGCGCGGCTTCGGAAGTGGCAGCCAGATGTCGCGGAGGCGATTCATGAGGTCGCGCGCGAGCGAGTCGTCGCCGCTCTCGCACGCCACTTTCGCGGCGATGAGCAGTTCGTACGACTCGTCGGTCTTGTCGTTGAACTTGTCAAAGCACGCCTCCTGCGTCTCGCTCGACTTGTTGCAGCACTCCTCGTAACCCTTGTTGATGTAACCCTCCAGCGTGCGCAAGTTCGAGCAGAAGTCCTTCTCGCAGCAGCTTGATGCGTTCAGTGTGAATCCGCTGAGCATGCCAAGCGAGACCACGCCAAGAACCACTCGCGCACTCCACGCGCACGCAGAACCAAACCCAGAAGTCGTCATCATGTTCAAGTTCCCCGGTACGCCGCGACATTGCGGCTGAACCCAATTTACCCCCCCCGGAACTTGCGTCAATGCCACCTGTGAAACGATCCTTGCAAAATTGATCGCGAATACTCGTACTCATACGAGGTCATAGACAGATTTTGTACAATTCACGGAGCAGGAGCGGTCGATTACTTCGGCTGGCCGGTGCCAATCTCCCCGCCGCCGTAATCAACACCTCGGAGGCCGCCGCGCGTCCAGCTGAAGCGTGCAGTGATGAGATCAACACCGCTTGCGCTCCGTGCAGGTGGACGCCAGAGGTTTTCAGAAGGCGTCGTGTCGGGCTTGTACTGGATGATGAGCGGATCCTTGCTCTTCTGGTCCATCGGATCCCAGCCGAGGTTGGCATCGCCCACCTTCTTGATGCGGACCGAACCATCGAAGAACGCAAGGGGCGTCTTCACGTCGTCGTAGCCGACGAACTCGTCGTGCTTGCCGTAGTGACGCTGATTGGTGTCGAACCAGAGGACCTTGCCGGAAGGAAACTGCACATCCGCGAACTTGGCAGGTCCGAGCTTGATGGTCGCAGGGTTGTAGTAGTAAAGGAGGTCTTCGAGCTGCGTGAGTCCGCCGGGTATGAGATCAAAGGATGCAGGGACGATGACATAGCTCGATGAGTACGGCCAGATCTTACCGAAGTTGGTGCCGGGACCGATCGCGCCCTTGGGATACGGCGGGAGAAGCTTGGCATCGAACGCACGTGGGTCCATCGCCCATCGCGTGCGGACTTTGTCTTCGGGGCATAACACGGTCTGCTCGGGGAACTTTTCCTGGAGGAAATCGACGAGCACGAGATGCGTGTTGGCGATGTGCGGGATCCAGTTGTTGAGCTTCTGGATGTCCTCGCGGTCTGCACGTCTGCGGAGGATGTCGACTGCCTGTGCAGCGGAAGCGATGAGGTCGTTGGAGCTTGCACGAAGATCGGTGTACCGCGACTCGCGGGTCTTTTTCGTCCAGCTGAATGCGTAGATGCGGTCCTGGAACGTTGCTGCATACGTATCGAGCGTGCGGGTGAGTGTTCCCATGCGCGACATGCACACCGATTGACGCGCGGCCTTTCTCGTCTGCCCGAGCGTGGGGAGAAGGATGCCGATGAGCAGCGCGATCACCGCGACGACAACGAGGAGTTCGATGAGGGTGAAGGCGCGTTTCATGGGGGAGGGAGGAGGAGCAGTTAGCGGTTAGCTGCTAGCGGCTGGCACGAAGGCAGTTGGCGAACGGCATGAGAGGGTGTCATGGAAGGTTCGAGGCGGAGGGCGGAGAAGAGGGAGAGGCTGCGGATGTGGCGGAAGCAGGTGGGAGGAGCTGCTCTGCTTTTTTGCGCCAGACGAAGTCAGGGTCTGCGTGCTGGTAGAGGGTGGTCATGGACCACTGGACGAGCTCCTTGCCGCGCGCGGTTTCGCCGAGCCTGCAGAGGACGTAGCCGCGGACGAAGCGGAGATGGCAGAGCTGGTCGATCGAGATGGTGTTCTTGAACTCTTCTGCAAGACGTGCAGAGAGCGTGGAATCTTCGTCCGCACCTTTGAGGTCGTTGCGTTCTGCCTTGAGGTAGGCACGTGCAGCGAGGGCGAGGGCGGTGACGTGGTGGCGGGCACCGAATGCAGATGTGCACTCGGTGATGGCGCGGTCCGCGAGGGCCAGGGCATCATCGGAAGTTGATACCTGCACCGTTGCGAGCGCAAGAAGCCGCCGCGCGTTGGCAGCGAGGCATGCGTCCTTGACGTCGTCGGTCATCGAATCCCACACTGCACACGCGCGGGTCTGGAGTTCGATCGATCGTTCGGGCCTTCCGCGATAAAAGGCAACCGTCGATGCTTCCTGAAGACATGCAAGGACGGAAAGGTCGTGCTCGCCGAACCGCTTGGCGAGAAGGTCTGCAGCTCGCGTGGCCGCTGCTTCGCGTTCCTGGGCACGATACTCGGTCGCTGCAGCGTGGACCTGGCTCATGAGCGCGCCGATCAGCGATGGTTCATCTTCGCCCAGGAGCGCGGTGTGGAGCTGGATCATGCGGCCCAGCGCGTCGGTTCTGCCGGAGATCAGCGGGCCCGATTCCTGGAGGACTTCGGGCTGCGAGAGGACCGTGATGTCTGCAGCGAGCGATGCAGGGAGCGTTTGACCATCCTTATGCCAGATCTTCTCCGCAAGGGTGATCACTTCGCCGTTGACACCGAGCTTTGCGAGCGCGGCGACATCTTCGATCGATGCAAGCACCTCCGCGTCGTCGATCGGCAGATGCTTCAGGCGGTTGGTCAGCGCAGTGCGGACGATCGTCGGCACGTCGGGATACATCGAATCGGGCGTGCCAGCCTTGGTGACGATCCGCGCCTTGAGCGAGAGCATCGAGGCTTCGAGGAGATCCGCATCTGAGCTTGGGACCACGCCCGACTTACTGAGCGATGCGATCGCGGCGAGCGCACCATCTGCTTCCTGCAGGGCCTGCTCGTTCTCACCATCTGCGTGAAGAATCCGTGCAAAGAGTGCACGGCTTTCGGTGGTCCTTGCGTCCTGCGGACCAAGAAGCTTGGAACGCATCTCCATCGCATCGCGCGCGAACCTTCGTGACTCTTCGATGCGGTGGCGAACAAGGAGCACGCCTGCAAGCTCGTGAAGACTTGCAGCGATCTCTGCGTGTTCCTTCCCGTGCTGCATCCGGAGGCGGACGAGGCCGTTGCGCAGCGAGACTTCCGCGAATTCGACAAGAGCAGCTGCGCGATTGCCGCCAAAGCCGGTGTAGACACTGCCCCAGAGCCGACGCAGAGCCTGATCGAGCTCGGGCTCATCGGTGAATTCGTTGGTTTCAAGGCGCGTGTACAGGTGCCCGAGCCCTGCACTGACCATGCGTTTGACATCGGGGCGAGAGGGATCTTCACGCGGGAGCGCTTCGCGGAGGAACTCCGTCACTGCTCGGGCACGAATGCTCTCTGCCTTGGCAAGCTGGCGTTCGATCTCTGCCTGATGCTTGCTTTGTGCAGAGGAAGAAATACTCCACATCACCGCGCCCGCTGCACCAAGCACCAGCACCGATGCAGCGATGAGGCCCGAGAGCCGCCTGCGGTTCATCAGCACTGCTTTACGCAGGAGATACCACCCTGAACCGCTCCGTGCTTCCACGGGCTGGTCTGCCAGGAATCGCTCTATATCGCGCCCAAGACTCGCTGCGGATTGGTACCTGCGGTTCTTTTCCTTGCGAAGTGCACGGAGGATGATGGCTTCAAGATCGGGATGGATGGCAGGTGCGTAGCGACGCGGCGGGTCCGGCTCGGTGTGCGTGATCGTCTGGGCCATGTCGAAGATCGAGCCGTTGAGTTCGTAGGGCGATGCCTTGCAGATCAGCCTGTAGAGCACGACGCCCAGTGAATAGACGTCGGTCAATGCGTCGACATCGTCAGGATGGCCGGTGACCTGTTCAGGAGAGGCGTATGCAGGTGTCCCTGCAAACTCGCCGGTGAGCGTGGAGGGAAGGCCGCCGGTCTTGGCGATGCCAAAGTCAACGACAACGGGCCTGCCCTCGGGCGTGATGAGAATGTTGTCGGGCTTGAGATCGCGATGGATCACGCCATTGAGGTGCGCGTGATGCACTGCACCGCAGACGGTGGCAAATGCACGGAGAAGTGCACGCTGGCGGTCTGCAGGTGTCTGGCCCGGCGCGGGCCAGGTGTCAAAGGGTGCACCGTTGACAAACTCCATGACGACTGCAATGCGGCCATCGGGGAGCGTTCTTGATTCAAAGACGGTGACGATGTTGGGATGACGAAGGCCTGCAGCGATCTCTGCTTCGCGCTCTGCGCGTGCACGCTGGCGTGCAGAGGCGACCCTGCCATCCATCAGCGTCTTGATCGCGACGGTGCGCGAGGTGGATTCCTGGACTGCACGGTACACGACGCCCTGCCCGCCCGAACTGACGACGCCGAGCGTTTTGTAGCCGGAGATGCGCGGCGTGCCGTCGATCGTGGCGTCGCGACCTGCGAGCTGTCGCACGCGGCCGAGAAATGCAGCGTCGTCCTTGGCCTGCTGGAGGCGTTCCTTGCAGGTTTCGCACGTCGCGACGTGCGAGGCAAGGCTCTCATCGTGCGTGCTGCCTGCGGCAAGACGCTCGATCTCTGCAGTGCCCGGACATGGCATTCCCCCCTCGACCACGGTTACGTGTCCTCCTCGAAGGCGCTCGTGAGTTCTTCGACCAGCGCACGGAGCCGCTTGGTGACCCTGCTCTTGGCAACGTAGACCTGTTCAGAAGTCATCCCTGCCTGCGAAGCAGTCTCCGCGACTGGAACGCCTCGAAGCGAGGAAAGCTCAAAGGCCAGGAGCGTGCGTTCATCGAGATCCGAATCCTCGCGAAGGACCTCGATGGCGCGGGCGAGGATGTGGCGGTCGCGCTCGTCGGTCCAGATGGTCCGGAGCGTGCTTTCATCCATCCGCTCATCGATCTGCGATGGCGACGCGAGACCCTGTGCCTGCTTGCGCCGCAAGATGCCCAGCGTGGTGTGGTGCGCGATCGCAAGAATCCACGAACTCAGCCTCCCCTTGGCGCGGTCGTAGCGGCCGTCGCGGTAGCAGCGGATGAATTCCGAGAGCGTCTGCTGTGAAACATCATCCGCATCCGCGTCGTTGGCTCCGAGGCGTTTTGCCAGTGAAGCGATGACGCTCCGGTAACGCGAATCGATGTGACGCCAGACCGGCTCGTTTGCAGGGTCGTGCAGGGCGTCGAGGAGTCGAGTCGTGGTGCGCGTGGCAAAAGATGGATCGGCCGGTGACACGAGAAGGGGCCTCCCGGAGATAACTTACCACAAGGTGGGGAACGGGGAGAGTGCCAAAGCGGCAAAGGGGGCAAATACGCAAATGAGGCAAATAAGAACAGGGCTGGCGCGTGTGGTGGATACCGGCGGGTCGGGAATGGGTGGCAGATAACCACGCAGACCGCGTCGTTGAGTTGAAGTGCAAGCCAACCTCCGATCGCGCCGCAAGCAGGGCGTCAGCGGCGGATTTCGAAGGTGGTCTCTGAGGGGTCTGCCTGCCAGGGGTGCTCGTGGTGGCTCTTGATGTTCCCTGCCATGGTCTGGCCGAGTTCATGAAGGAATGCACGGACTTCTGCCTGATCCCCCTGCACCTGGAGGCGGACCGACCCGTCGAGCTCATTCTGCACCCAGCCGGTCACCACGTGCTTGCGAGCGATCGAGCGGGCAGTGGCCCGGAAGCCGACGCCCTGGACATTGCCGCGGAAGATGACTTCGAGACGGAGCATGGAAAATCAGCAAAGGGGGCAAAGTCGCAAATGGGGCAAATCAGACTCTGAGCACGCTGGCATGTGGATTGTTGCAGGTTCGTGTGGGGTGAGTGCTTTGGGGAGTTTCGTTGGCGTGGTGGAAAAGTGGTGCTACGGTTAGCTGACGAGCTGCCATCCGATCCCCCGGATCCCGTGCGTGAGCTTCTGCTCCCAAGCACGCGCGATCATGACCAACCATCGGATGCACACAGCCGCCGCATGATCTTGGATTTTTTCGCGGGCTTTTCTTCCCGCGGGCGGTGGTTCTGTCCATGCCGTTCCCATCTTGTCCTTTGCGTTGAATCGAGTTGGCGTCGAATCGGGTGATTTGCCCGTGCGGATGGATGCGTCCATGCACGCACGGTGTGCGTAAGGAATGTCCAGTGAGCCTGGGTGGGCAGTTTGACAACACCGACCGCGAGCGCGTGCGCGAGGCCGCGGACATCGTCCGCGTCATCGGCGAGCACATCGCACTCAAGCCCAAGGGGCGGGAGTATGTCGGTCTGTGCCCGTTCCACGACGACCACTCCCCCTCGATGGGCGTCGTGCCGCACAAGCAGATCTATAAGTGCTTCTCGTGCGGCGCCAGCGGCGACGTCTTCACGTTCGTCCAGCGGTTCCTCAAGATGGATTTCCGCGAGGCACTCGAATACCTCGCCGAGAAGTTCCAGATCAAGCTCGCGCCGCAGAAGTCGTTTGCCTTCCGGGGTGCAGGACCCGACGGAGGCCCCGACGGCGGTGAGGCGCCCAGCGTCTCGCGCGGTGACCTCTTTACCGCGAGCCAGGCTGCTGCAGAGTTCTTCCGGCTGATCCTCAACCACCCCGAGCACGGCTCTGCTGCACGCGGGATCATCGCCCGGCGCGGAATCTCGCCCGAGATGCAGGAACTCTTCATGCTCGGCGCGAGCCCTGCACGATGGGATGGCCTCCTACTAACGCTCAGGAACAAGGGACTTTCCGAGCAGGCGTTTGTCGACGCAGCCCTCCTCAAGCGGCGTGACGACGGCTCGGGGAGCTATGACGCCTTCCGCAACCGCGTGATGTTCCCGATCCAGGACAAGGCAGGGCGGATCGTGGCCTTCGGCGCAAGAAAAATCGATGAGCAGGACGAGCCCAAGTACCTCAACAGCGCAGAGTCGCGAATCTTCAAGAAGTCAGGAACGTTGTATGGATTGACGCAGGCCTCGCGGGCGATCCAGCGTGAGCGCACTGCCCTGATCACCGAAGGGTACATGGACACGATCGCGTGCCATCAGGGCGGATTCTCCAATGCAGTCGCAACGCTCGGAACTGCTTTGACACCCGAGCACGCTGCAGAGCTCCGCCGCATCTGCGAGACCGTCATCCTCGTCTTCGACGGCGACCAGGCAGGGCTCCGAGCAAGCGATCGTGCAGTCGAGGTCTTCTTCTCCCAGCCGATCGACGTTCGGATCTGCACACTCGCCTCGGTGACGGACGCCAAGGACCCCGATGAGCTCCTGAAGCGCGAGGATGGCCCGGAGACCTTCCGCAAGGCGCTCGCTGCGTCGGTTGACCTTCTTGAGTACCGCTTCAGCAGGATCCGGAGCAGGCTCGAGGGTGCAGGGACCTCTGCACTCGCCAAGGCGATCGAAGATGAGCTTGCGACGCTCGTTGATCTTGGGCTTTCCGAACTCACGCCCGTCCGGCAGGCGCTGATCATCCGGCGGCTGGCAGAACTTGCGCGGGTCGATGAATCGGTGATCCGTTCAGCGATTCCCATGGGTAGGGGCGCGCGTCCGAGGCGGGTGCCGACGGGCAACGACCAGCCGGTGACGCGAACGGTCCTGGCTGCAGGTGCGTTAAGTGCACGGGAGCACGCCCTTGGGTGCATTCTGTGCGACGGATCGCTGTGGCTTGCGGTACCCGACTACGTGAAGCCTGCCATGGCTGCGGACCACCGCGAAGAGGCGATCGCGGTCGTGGCAGGGGCAATCGCACGCGTCGCAGCGGAAGGCAGATCACCCGATCTCCGAACGATCATGGGCGAGGTCGCGGAAGACACTGCAGCGGTTGAAGCTGCGGTGAACCTGTCGCAGCGGGTCGACGAGGTGACCGAGCACAAGCCCGAGCGGCTGAAGGCCCACTGGCTGGAGTGCATCCGGACGATCGAGAAGGACCTCGCGATCGCGCATGTCCGCGATCCGGAAGAAGCGCAGGAACGACCGAAGGTGGATGTTCAGACGCTCCAGCGGCAGATCCAGGCGGTCCGTGCACGCGGGCCGGACTCACGGGTTTTTCCGAGGCGCGGATGAATGACGGTTCAAGCTGGCTTGACGACTGGATTGTGAAGACTGGTGTTTGAGGAATGTGTTTAGTTTTGGGTGGCAAAGCGTGAAGGGTCTTGACTAGGCTTCCCGACGGGCTCGGTTTGGCCCGTTTGGCGTTTGCGGAGAGCACATGCACATTGCTGATCTTCATCCGGCGGTGGCGGAGCTGATCCAACTCGGCGCCCGGCGCACGTGGCTGAGCTACGAAGAATTGAACAACACGCTCCCGGACGAGATGGTCGATCCGGAGAAGATCGATGGCCTCCTGGTCCTCCTCGATGGACTGGGGATCGAGCTGATCGACGAGCTTGAGTACCGTGCACGTCTCCACCGCGCCCAGCTCGCGGGTGGCGATGATCCTGCCCCCGCGCTTGCAGTCGGGATCGGCCCGACCAACCGTCCCTTGCGCGCAATGTCGGTCGCGGGCGGCGAACGCAGGGCAGAGTCTGCCTGGCTCCAGATGCAGCTCAAGGTCGCTGCAGACCAGGACAAGGACGACGAGAGCGAAGAGGATGCACAGCTCCGGCGAGAGCTTGAAGAAGCAGTCTCTGCAGAAGACGAATCCTCCAAGCGGATCGACGACCCGGTGCGGATGTACCTCTCGCAGATGGGCACGATCCCGCTGCTTTCTCGCGAAGAGGAAATCCGCCTCGCTAAGAAGATTGAGACGACGCGGATGATCTTCCGTCGCCGCTGCCTGGAGAGCGACTATGTCGTGACGCAGGCGGTGGAGACGCTCCGGCAGGTTGCCTCGGGCGAGCTCCCGTTTGACCGGACGATGCGGATCTCAACTGCAGAGACCAACGCCAAGGAACGCATCGCCAAGCGAATCCCCGGGAACATCGCGACGATCGAGCGGCTTCTGGAAGTGAACCGGACGGACTGGCATGCGCTTGAGCGTGCACGCTCTGAGAACGACGACAACGAAGCGGCGAAAATCAAGACCCGCATCATGATCCGTCGGCGTCGCATGGCGACCTTGACGGAAGAACTGAGCCTTCGCACGGGCAGGATCATCCCGCTCATGCGCAAGGTCCGTGCGATCGCCAAGAAGCTCCACGAGCTTGAGCACGAGCTTCGCAGGGCCGCCAAGCAGCCCCGTCGGTACAACGCAGACGACGTCGCGGTGATGAAGGAAGAGATCGCGGGCCTGCGGTCGCTGGTTCTTGAAGAACCTGCAGAGCTTCTTCGCCGCGTGAAGGACCTTGCGACGGTCTTCTGGGAATACGAGCAGGCCAAGCGCGACCTTTCGGGCGGCAACCTCCGCCTGGTGGTCTCGATCGCCAAGAAGTACCGCAACCGCGGCCTCTCGTTCCTGGACATCATCCAGGAAGGCAACACTGGCCTGATGCGCGCGGTCGACAAGTACGAGTACAAGCGCGGGTACAAGTTCAGCACATACGCGACGTGGTGGATCCGCCAGGCCATCACTCGCGCGATCGCGGACCACGCCCGGACGATCCGCATCCCCGTCCACATGATCGAGACGATGTCGCGTCTCCGCCAGATCCAGAAGCAGATGCTCCAGCAGAACGGCGTGGAGCCGACGATCGACGAACTGGCAGAGCGTGCCAGCCTCTCCCCTGCAGAGGTCCGCAGGGTCCTGAAGATCAGCAGACACCCCGTCAGCCTCGACCGCCCCGTGGGCGAGAGCGAAGACAGCTACTTCGGCGACTTCATCGAGGATGATCGCCAGTCCGCGCCGGATGAATCCGCTGCACAGGACATGCTCAAGTCGCGGATCGAGATGGTCCTCAAGACCCTCACGTATCGCGAACGCGAGATCATCAAGCTCCGGTACGGCATCGGCGACGGGTACACCTACACCCTCGAAGAGGTCGGGCGGATCTTCAAGGTCACACGCGAACGTGTCCGGCAGGTCGAGGCCAAGGCGGTCCGCAAGCTCCAGCACCCGGTCCGTGCACGCAAGCTCCAGGGCTTCGTCGATACGCAGTCAGGGCGGGAGTCGAAGGAATCGCGTTCGGAATCTGGTTCCCATTCGGGTGGGCATTCGAGCGGATCTGCTCACTCATCTGGCCACTCATCTGGTGGTTCCAACGGCGGAAATGGGCCGATCGCGTTCCCCGGGACGAATGCAGGGTAAGGAATCAGGAATCTTGGCCGACCGGCCGGTCGGGATTGAGGGCATGGTCCGAGGCCGGATCGGGCAGGATGTGCATCTGAACATGCAGCTGGGAATGCGTTTTTACTTCCCTTTCAGAATCCCACCGGGCTCCTTGCAAACGGCGTTTTCGGACGCCGTGCTGCATGCAGGCAGATCCTGCACATGGTCCGGTTTGCGGTCCGGATCGCGGCCTCTTAGACTCCGTGCGCGCCGGTTGTCATGCGGGCTCGACCAAGGTCTGGTCCGCACGCCGATGCACGCCGGATTTGCCCTTCAACCCCACGCGGGCGGCCATGTCACGCCGTTCGTCGTTTCATCGCAGCCGTGAGTGCTTCTTTCGATCCATCTCGGCACGGTACTTCCGCACCCGGCGAGGGCAGGGGCGTCGATGTTCCGCGCCTGGAGCTTGAGCAGGCAGAGCGCCTGTTCGAGACGATCGGCGAGGGCGTCTGTCTTTCCACGGGGCAGGGCGAGGTCGTCTGGGCCAACTCGGTTTTCCAGGCGATCGATGAACCGACCCGCCAGCGAATTCTGAGCCTCTGTCGTGGTTTCATTGCCACGCAGGTGATGGACCCTTTTCAACGGCGACTCAGCCAGACCTCCCCCGAGTCGCTTGTGCAGCGCCGGGAGGTCACTTCGTCGGACGAGAAGCGATGGTTTGAGGTGACGATCAGCCTCATGCCCCAGGCATCCGGGCAGCCCGCGAGGCTCGACCTCCCTGCAGAGTGCAAGTGCGGGCTCGTGACACGCGACGTGACCAAGCAGGTCCACATGCGTCGCGACATCGAGGCGATCGAGAACGCAGGCAACGAGCTGATCCGCATGGATTCAGAGCTTGTCCGCAAGATGAACGCGGTCGAGCGGCTCAAGCACCTCGAATCCAAGATCGTCGACGCTTCCGCCAAGCTTCTGCACTTTGATCACTTTGTCATCCGCCTCTTTGACAAGCGCAGCGGCAAGCTCGAACCGGTCGTGATCTACGGCCTGCCCGAGAGCATCGCCGACTTTGACATCTTCCCGCTCCCCGAGGGCAACGGCATCAGCGGGTACGTCGCTGCCACCGGCAACTCGTACATCTGTCGCGATACATCGAGCGATGAGCTCTTCCTCCCTGGTCTTGGCGGCGCACGTTCGTCCTTGACGATCCCGCTACGACTGCAGGACAAGATCCTGGGCATCATCAACGTCGAATCGCAGCAGCCCGAGGCGTTTGATGAGGACGACCGGCGTCTAGGCGAGATCCTTGCGCGGTACATCGCGATGGCGTTCCACATGTTGGATCTCCTGGTCGTTGAGCGCAGCACGGTGAACCAGACGGTGACGGGCAGGCTCGAGGGCGAGATCGAAGCGCCGCTGACGGACATTCTCCGAGAGGTTGAAGCACTCGACCACGAAGCAGCTGCAGACGAACGCCTCCGCGAGCACATCACCAAGATCAAAACCGACGTCGGGATGATCCGCGAGCGCATGAATGACCTTGCTGCAGGTCCGAACACGCTCCTTGGCGTCGGACCTGCACTCGGCCCCGCACGGCACGACCCTGCCTTTGCAGGCAAGCGCGTCCTGGTCGCGGACGATCATGCCAAGATTCGCAGAATCATCGGCGACGTGCTTCGGCATCGCGGGTGCGAGGTGACGCTGGAGGAATCGGGCGTCACTGCGATCGCGACGCTTGAGCATGTGCAGGCAGGTGATCTGCAGCCGTTTGATCTTGTGATCAGTGACATCCAGATGCCCGACCGCAATGGCTACGAGGTGTTCAGCTGCTCCAAGGTCGTGACGCCGAGCACGCCGGTGATCCTGATGACGGGGTTCGGCTATGACCCCCACCACTCGATCGTCCGTGCATCGCAGGAAGGACTCCAGGCAGTGCTCTTCAAGCCGTTCCCGGTTGAGCGGTTGCTTGATGAAGTGAAGAAGGCGCTGACGCCCAAGGCCTGAATTAAGAACCTGCCCCGCCCAGAGCGGCGGAGCAGGGCATCCGACGCCCTGCACCAATCAACAAAGAACGATCAGCGCTGCTTCCATGCTTCGACAGGCAGACGCTTCTCGAGCCAGCGGTCTTGCAGAACAGGCTCAAATCCAAATCGTGTGTACAGCGTGTGTGCATCGCGCGTTGCCAGCACCCAGCGCCGCAGCGACTGCAGATCAGGATGGACCAGGAGCGATTCGACCATGAGCTTTGACAGGCCGTGGCCGCGGTGCTCTTCGATCACGAACACGTCACAGAGCCACGCGAAGGTCGCGCGATCGGTGACTACCCGGGCAAAGCTGACCTGCTTGCCGGTTGAATCATCGAACGCACCGATCACGATGCTGTTTTTGATCGCACGCTCGGTGACTTCCCTGCGGATGTCCTCCGACCAGTACGACCGGGCGAGGTAGCCATGGATAAAATCGATATCCATGAGTGCATGGTTTTGCGAGAGCAGGTAGGGCATGGGCGGAGCGTAGGGGAATCGGGGACAAAGGGCCAAAGCAGCAAAGAGCCACAGGGCCACATCAAGGCATCGTTGAATGTGGCCATTTGCCGTTTGGATATTTGCGATTTGCTACCTGCAGATCGCCTGGAATCGCGCGTACGCAATGTTCCACGCAGCATGATCGATGGGGTCGTAGAACTGGAGCACGTTGCTCTTGGTGACCACTTGCCGCATGTTCGCGAGAGAGATGAGCTTTCCCTGGGCGAGGGCCTGCGTGAGAACATTTCCTGCTGCGGTTGCTTCAACCGGACCTGCAATGACCGGAAGGTTCGTCGCATCCGCGGTGTACTGGCACAGGAGTTCGTTCTGAACTCCCCCACCGACGACGTGAATTCGATTCACTTCGCCGGTGAGTTCCACCAGGGTCTTGAGTGTCGCGCGATACTTCAGCGCCAGGCTCTCGTGGACGCACCGCACCGTGTCTGCAATCGTCCGAGGCACCGGCTGCCCGGTCGATGCACAGAAGGCGTTGATGCGCTCTGGCATGTCCCCGAACTCCGCGAACTGTGGTGCATCGGGATTGATGAGAGAGCGGAAAGGCTCCGCAGATTTTGAGGCTTCCGTAAGCTCCTCGAATGATGCACGATGCCCTTGTGCCTGCCAGACACGCCTGCACTCCTGGAGAATCCACAGACCCGCGATGTTCTTATGAAAGCGGATCGTGCCTTCGACGCCTGCTTCATTCGTGAAGTTGGCGGCGAGCGCCTGATCAGTGCACAGCGGAGCACGAAGCTCCCTCCCCAGCAGCGACCACGTGCCCGAACTGATGTACGCCCAGCGATCATCGCCGCCCGCAGGGACTGCAGCGACTGCAGAGCCGGTGTCGTGCGATGCAGGCGCGATGACGGAGATCGGCCCCACGCCCGTCGATTCCGCGAACTCCGGCAGGAGCGTTCCGATCTGCGTACCCGGCTTGACGATCTCTGGAAAGATCGCACGCGGGAGCTTGAGCGCGTCGATCAGCTCCCACGACCAGCGATTCTCCCTGGGATCAAAGAGCTGAGACGTGCTCGCGATGGAGGTCTCAGCTCTTTGATCCCAGGGAGAATCGCT